>NHCFJ05603__coassemble_78_pt1 | contig 21719 bp, 18 predicted proteins | sample NHCFJ05603__metabat2_low_PE_012 | metagenome-assembled genome bin NHCFJ05603
AACTAGAGCTACAGAAATTTGTCCTTTAGGAAGAGAGGTAGAAACACTCATTTTAATCTTAGGACGACCAACTACTGTAACAGTATGAATGAATTCATCAGTTACAAAACGCAATTGTTGATCAAGCCATTTTTCTTCTCCAGAAATGAAGTCGTACTGCCATTTTCCTTCAGAAATCTTAGCCTCTTTAAAGATTTTTCCACCTTGGTCTGTAAATGAAACTTTATCATTATCTTCTCCGCCATCTTTTAAGAGGCTGCCACTCTTATCTGGGAAGTAAATTTCTTTTTTACCTAATTCATTATTCCAAGTTGGTTCTTCATGCCAAATATCAGGTTGTAAATTATCTTGAATCATTACATCTTCCCATTGCTTGTAAGCATTATTTTTAATGCCTAACAATTCATGACAGAACCATAGATTCATTAAGTCAGAAAAGTCAATGGAAAGAAGGTTATTCATGTTGTAGTGAGGACCTTGGTGTAAAAATAGTTTATGTGCAATTGGTAATTTAGAAACTTTTTGCCAAATTTTATAAACATTCTTAGGCTTAACATTCCAGTCATTAAGACCATGAACTGAAATCCAAGAGCATTTAATATTATCAGTGTGGTGACGATAATTTCTAGCTTCCCAAAAATCAGAATATTGGCCAGTTTCACGATCTGATTTTTCTAAAAGACGCTTTTGCATTGCATCATATTTAGGTTTGATTTTTAGATAATCACCTGCATCCCAAAGATTAGACTGACAAGTTTCAGCCAGCATATCTAAATCTTCTCCTTGGCAAGCCTCGGGAGCAATGACTAAGCCATGCTCGCGGTAGTAATCATACCAAGAAGAAATTGCAGCTTCAGAAACTACAGTTTTAAGTCCCTTCACCCCTGTAGTAGCAATTGCAATTTGAAGAGTACCAAGGTATGAACGACCAGTCATTCCGATATTCCCATTACACCAGGAAGCTTTTGTCTCATGCTTTCTAGTTCTGTCAGTATAGGCAATACGGTCACCATGGAGCCATTCAATAATTTCTTTAGCACTTTCAGTTTCTTCTGGTGCACCAGTAATTCTTAAACCGTCGGAACCGCGTGTTCCAATGGCACCAGCATAAACATTTGCAAATCCACGTGCTAATAAATATTCATTTAGCGAATAGGCTGCTTTATGTACTGCTTCTTCTGTAGCGGCTTGATCTTCACTAGCAGGCTTTTGAGCTTTAGCATTAGGCATTGCTTCATACTTAGGGTAAGTACTCTTAGTAGCATCTTCTAGATTGACATCTACATTGTGGTTTCGTTTTTCATTAGCAATAATTCCGCCAAAGTATGGATCTGCTGTATAGAGAGCAGGGAACTTGAAGTTGTTTGATTGATAAGGACGAAAGACTGTGACTTGAAGTAAATCAGGTTTGCCATCTTCATCAGTATCAAGATCACTTTCAACATAAACCACTTCACGAATAACCTTACTCATATCAAAAACTGGGAGTGACTTACCATTAAAGTACATAAATTTATTATTACCATAAAACTGGATGAAGTAACCTTTACCAGCCATATTATCAATGAAAGTTTGGCCATTTTTAGCTCGAGTGTTAAGTAGGCGGTAGAAGACTTTAACTAATTCATTACGATTAATTTCTTCGTGATCAGTGTAAGGAAGAGAATTAGCCTTCATCCGAGCTAGTGGATCATTTAAGTTATAATCGTAGCCAACATGATAGCCGAGTAATTGCAGGGCAATATTATAAAATTGGTTACGTGAAATTGAATTAGGATTTTCAGCTAGAAAATCTTTTAAATTTTTATGATCACTAACTGCAAATCCTGCCAATTTAGCTTCTTTTGCACCATAAGTTTTGGCTTCAGCAACGGAGTTTTCAACTAACGTTGCTAAAAGGCCAGAAAAACTATTTTCTTTCCAATCATTAGGTAAGAAGTTAATAGATTGTAGTTCTTTAACAATTTGGTCAAAGTCTGTTTTTAAATAACCATATTGATTATATTTCATTATAAAAAGCACTCCTTTTTTGTCTTTTCTCTTAATTTTTATTTTACTAGTTTTAATTGAATAAAAGAAGAATGAAACAATATTTTAAATTATGTAGGATAGCCTAAATTATTTTTAATTTAATCCAAAAACTGGTAAGTAAGATTTTAATTTCTTATAATAAATAGTTGAGAAGTTAAATATTGGAGGTCAAAATATGGCAGAAGTAAAACGCTTTTATGAAACTTTTCATCCAGAACATTACGATATCTATTTAGATATTAGTCGTGAAAAGAAGATATTTCATGGTAAGACTGTTGTAATCGGTGAAGCACAGGAAGAATTAGTCAAACTAAATCAAAAGTACTTAAAGATTACCTCTGTTAGAGTAGATCAAAAGAAGGCTGACTTTAATTACAACGATAAAGATGAAGTAATTAATATTGAAGCTGGAAAAGTAGGTAAGATGAAAATTGAAGTTGACTTCGAAGGTAAGTTGACTGATACAATGATGGGAATTTATCCTTCTTACTACGAAGTTGATGGTGAAAAGAAGCAATTAATTGGTACACAATTTGAAACCACCTTTGCTCGTCAAGCCTTCCCATGTGTTGATGAACCAGAAGCAAAAGCTACTTTTGCACTTGCAATTAAGTTTGATGAAAAACCTGGTGAAAGTATTATTTCTAACCAACCAGAAGAGAAGTTTAAAGATGGTGTTCACTACTTTAAACCAACTCTACGTATGTCTAGTTATTTGGTTGCTTTTGTCTTCGGTGATATGCAAAGAAAATTGACTAAGACAAAATCTGGCGTTGAAATTGGTGTTTTTGCTACAAGAGCTCACCAAGCAAAAGAATTAGATTTTGCCTTAGACATTGCTAAGCGTTCAATTGAATTCTTTGAAGATTTCTATGAAACTCCATATCCATTAGAACATTCATATCAAGTAGCACTTCCTGACTTTTCAGCTGGTGCGATGGAAAACTGGGGTTGTGTAACTTATCGTGAAGCATACTTATTACTTGATCCTGACAATACTTCATTAGAAATGAAGCAATTAGTTGCTACAGTTATTGCTCATGAATTAGCTCACCAATGGTTTGGAGACTTAGTAACTATGAAGTGGTGGGATAATCTATGGCTTAACGAAAGTTTTGCTAATATGATGGAATATGTGGCTATTGATGCCTTAGAACCAAATTGGAAGATTTGGGAAATGTTCCAAACTTCAGAAGTTCCAGCAGCTCTCCAAAGGGATGCAACAGACGGTGTTCAATCTGTTCATGTTATGGTTAATGATCCAGCTGAAATTGATGCCTTATTTGACTCAGCCATTGTTTATGCAAAGGGATCAAGAATGTTAGTAATGGTTCGTGCCTTACTAGGAGATGAAGCTCTTCGTAAAGGTTTGAAGAACTACTTTGCTGCTCATAAATATGGTAATGCAACTGGGGATGATTTATGGAAGGCGCTTGGAGAAGCAAGCGGCTTAGATATTGGTGCGATTATGCATTCTTGGCTTGAACAACCAGGTTACCCAGTAGTAAATGCAAAAGTTGAAGATGGTAAGTTAGTTTTAACTCAAAAACAATTCTTTATCGGTGAAGGTAAGGAAGTAGGACGTAAGTGGCAAATTCCACTAAATTCAAACTATGCTGCTGTTCCAAAGATTATGAAGGATGAAAAATTAGTTGTTGGTAACTATGCTGATTTAATTGCTGACAACGGTGTTCCATTCCGTTTAAATGTAGGCAACAATTCAGACTTCATTGTTAAATATGATAAGACCTTACTTGATGATATTTTGAACCACATTGATGAATTAGATGCGGTTGATAAATTACAGTTACTACAAGACTTCAGATTATTAGCAGAAGGCGGTCATATGTCTTATGCAGATATTGTTCCACTTCTTCCTAAATTTGCAGATTCTACTTCACCAATTGTAAACAATGCTTTATACAGAATTATGACTACTTTACGTAATTTTGTAACTCCAGATTCTAAGGAAGAAAAGGATCTAAAGAAGCTTTATAATTTACTTTCTGAAAAACAAGTTAAGCGTCTAGGATTACTTCCAAAAGCTGGTGAATCTAATGATGATAATTTAACTAGACCATATGTTGTTGCAGCTTCCTTATATGCTGGTAATGATGATACAATTAACGGTCTACACACTATTTATTCAGAAAATTCGGATAACTTAGAGGGTATTTCCGCTGATATTAGAAGTGCTGTTTTGGTTAACGAAGTTAAGAACTTTGGTAACATGACTTTATTTGATAAACTTCTTAAGAAGTATCAAGAAACTTCTGATGCAAGTTTGAAGCAAGACTTGTGTGCTGGTATTACTTCAACTAAAATGCCTGAAATCATTGATGCAATTGTTGATGACTTTGAAAATTCTGAAATTATTAAGCCACAAGACTTACGTGCATGGTACCGTAATGTTTTAGCTAATCCATTTGGTCAAGAACAAGCTTGGAACTGGATTAGATTAGAATGGCCATGGCTTGAAGCAACTGTAGGTGGAGATATGGAATTTGCAACCTTTATTACTGTAACTGCAAATATTTTCCATACTCAAGAAAGATTGAATCAATTCAAAGACTTCTTTGAACCAAAGATCAATACTCCAGGCTTAACTCGTGAAATCAAGATGGATACTAAGGTAATTGAAACTAAGGTTAACTTAGTTAAGAAAGAACAGTCTGCTGTTAACGCTGCAATTGCTAAAGCTGTTGACTAAAATTTGAAAAATAAATAATTAAAAAATGCGCTTTCGGTTTTGAAAGCGCATTTTTGATATAATTGAAAAGATAGAGGTGAGAGGATTTGGTAAAAACAATATTTTTTGATGTGGATGGGACGTTAGTTTCTCATAAAACTGATAGCGTTCCAGAAAGTACTAGGAAGGCACTTAAGCTTTTACATGAAAATGGCTATAAATTAGTGCTAGCTACAGGCCGTGATATGAGTCAATTGAAAAAATTACCAGTCAAGGATTTGAAATTTGATGGTTATTTGACAATGAATGGTCAACTTTGTTTAGATGGAGATGGAAAAGAAATTTTCGGTAATCCAATTGATGAAAAGGATACTGAAAAAATGATCCAATTAATTAAAGAAAAAACTGTTCCAATTAATACGATTGGTAAAGAGGGTCCATATATTAATTTTGTAACTGATGAGGTGGTAGCTGCTCAAAAAGCTGTTTCAAGTAAAGTTGCACCTATTGGTGAATATCACGGAGAAAAAGTCTATCAATTTATTGCATATGGAGATCGAGAAAAATTAAAGCATTTAGTGAATGATTTGCCTAATTGTAAATTAAGTTGGTGGAATGAATATGCAGTAGATATCATCTCAAAAGACGGTGGTAAATTAGCTGGTATTGAAAAGTACCTAGAACTACAAGGTCAAACTTTAGCAGATGCAATGGCTTTTGGTGATGGCGAAAATGATCTAGAAATGTTAAAAGCTGTTAAAATTGGAGTTGCAATGGGGAATGGCGAAGAGCAAGTAAAGCGCATTGCAGACTATATAACTACTGATATTGACGCAAACGGCATCTTTAATGCATGCAAGCATTATAAGTTAATTTAGAGGAATAGGAATGGCAAATATCAGCTGCTATTCCTTATTTTTATATCCCTAAAGGTGGGGTAGATAAAAAATTTAAATTAAAATCAAAAAAATTCAAAAAAGTAATTGACATATAAGTTTCTTTTCCCTATACTAGAATATGTTCTGTTAAGGAATTGGTTTGGTAGCTCAGCTGGATAGAGCAACGGTCTTCTAAACCGTGGGTCGTGAGTTCGAATCTCACCCAAATCACTGATATGACGCTCCGCATGGGGCGTCTTTTTTTGTGCAATTTTTCATCTTTTGATATAGACCAATTGTAGATAAAATATCTTGACCAATTTCTTTAATAGGGTTATTATTGCTAGTATAACAGCAAAATAAATATAGTCCATTTAACTTAAATGAACTATACCAAAGGAGAAAACTTATGTGTGGAATTGTTGGTGTCGTTGGAAAACCTGCAAGAGATATTATTTTAAATGGCTTAACTAACTTAGAATATCGTGGTTACGATTCTGCAGGTATGTATTTAAATGACTTAAATGGAAACGAATATCTAACAAAAGCGGTTGGTAGAATTTCTAACTTAAAAGAAAAACTAACTCCTGATGAACAAGGATTAGTAGGAATTGGTCATACTCGTTGGGCTACACATGGTAAGCCAACAGTGGATAATGCTCACCCTCACTTTGATGAAACTAAGCGTTTTTACCTAGTTCATAATGGGGTTATTGAAAATTATGCCGAATTAAAAGAAAAATACTTACAAAGAGTAAAATTCCACTCTAATACTGATACTGAAGTGGTTGTCCAATTAATTAGTAAGATTGCTCGTGAGAAGAATTTAGATGGTTTTTCTGCGTTTAAAGAAGCTTTGAAATTAGTAAAAGGTTCATATGCCTTCCTTTTAGTTGATAACACTGAACCAGAGCATGTTTTTATTGCTAAAAATAAGTCACCAATGATGTTAGGACTTGGCGATGGTTTCAATATTATTGCGTCTGATGCAATTTCTGTTTTAGATCAAACCAAAACGTTTGTTGATTTACAAGATGGTGATGTTGGTGACATTACTAAAGATTCTTACACAATCGAAACTGTTGATGGTAAAAAGGTTGAACGTAAGCCCCATGTATTAGATATTGATCCTAATGCAGCCTCAAAGGGAACTTACGAATTTTACATGCTCAAAGAAATTGATGAGCAACCAAGCGTAATGCGTAAAATTTCTCAAACTTATTTTGATGAAAATGATGATGTTAAGGTTGATCCAAAAATTATTGATTCTATTTCAAAAGCAGATCGTATTTATATTTACGCTGCTGGGACTAGTTACCATGCTGGTTTAGTTGGTAAGACAATGTTAGAGCATTATACTGGAATCCCAACTGAAGTTGGCTTGGCCTCAGAAGCTGGTTATCACTTCCCAATGATGAGTAAGGATCCATTCTTTATTTTCTTAACTCAGTCAGGAGAAACCGCTGATTCTCGTGTTGTTTTGAAAGAAGTTAATAAGCGTAATATCCCAAGTTTAACAATCACTAATGTAGAAGGCTCAACTTTATCAAGAGAAGCAGACTACACTATGCTCTTAGAAGCTGGTCCTGAAATTGCAGTTGCATCTACTAAGGCATACACTGCCCAAATTGCTGTTCAAGCAGTTCTGGCTAAGGCGTTGGGCGAAGCACTTAATAAAGCAGAAGCTAAAGATTGGAATTTAAAGCATGATTTAGCTATTGCAGCAGAAGGGATGCAGCAACTTGTTGACAGTAAAGAAAGTTTAAAAGAGATTGCTGATAAATACCTAATTAAATCTCGAAATGCTTTCTACATTGGACGTGGAATTGATTATGCAGTAGCCTTAGAAGGAGCATTAAAACTTAAAGAAGTTTCATATATTCAAACTGAAGGTTTTGCAGCAGCCGAATTAAAGCATGGTACTATTTCTCTTATTGAAAAAGATACCCCAGTAATTGCCTTAATTAATGATCCTGCAACTGCTGATTTAACGCGTGGAAATATTCAAGAAGTTGTTTCTAGAGGTGCTAACGTTGTTACTATTGCTGGTAAAGACTTTGCTAGAGAAGAGGACAATGTAGTTTTACCAGAAATTAACTATTATATGTCTGCTCTATTAACTGTTGTGCCAGCTCAACTTCTTGCATATTATGCATCAAAAGATAAGGGCCTTGATGTAGATAAACCACGTAACTTGGCTAAGAGTGTTACAGTTGAATAATAGAATTTAGATTAATTATGAAAATAGAGAATTAGTAATTCTAAAGGTGCTAATTCTCTATTTTTTATGTAATTTTTTAGTGAAAAATCTAATTTTGATTTAAAATATATAAATAATAGTAAGGTAAAAATGAACGAGGGCAATTATGTTATCAAAAATATCAATTTTACTTACAAATCATCATTTAACCTTAAAGGATATTTCACAAAGTAATTCTTTAATGGAAAAAGATTTAGAAGAAGCACTTAATGAGAATCCAGATAATTGGTCAAACGCAATTTTATCGGCATTATCGTCATCTTTGAATATGCGACCAGGAGATTTACTGGAATTACTTGATCCAGTTTATTCTTTGAAAATTAATGACACTAATCAAATGATTCAAGGCATTTATATTGAAGATCCAGAAATGTATGAACAAATTAGATTTGTTGTAGAAAGTGAACACTTAGAGGGTTGGCAACCAGATGAAGAGGATATTTTAATGCTTCTTGATGAGGCGATTAATCCATCTAAGGAGATTAAAAGTGAAATTGATCGGATTTGGGGTGAAGAAAATGAATGAGGCCGTAAAGGATTCTGAATGGTATCGTCAAAAATTTCTTTACCCAAATGGTACGCTTAAAAATAAACTCAATATTACTGATGCGGCAGAATTAGCACAAAAAGAATACTTAAGCTCAGGAATTCGGGCCGTGGCTTTTTTGAGAAAGAATAAAAAAATCACTAGTGTTGAAGATTTGAAAAAAATTCATAAAATTATGTTTGGCTGGCTCTACGATTGGGCTGGTCAAATTAGAGACTATGAATTAGTTAAAGGAGAGACAGAGTTTTTAGAGTATTCTCGTATTAATTTTGGAATTGAAGAAATAGACGAAAAGATACAACAATTGTCTTCTAAAAAAGAACTTGCAAATGTTGACTATGCTTTTTTACTGGATAGATTAAATTATCTTCATCCCTTTAGAGAGGGAAATGGGAGAAGCAGTAAATTATTTTTACAAGCTTTTGCTGCCAATCATGGTCAAGTGATTGATTATCCACGTTCAAACAAAGACCTGATTATTGCCCAAAATAATGCAGATATTGATCAAATTGCTAGTTTAATTAGAGTTAATGCTAAAGCAAAGAAAGCTGCTCATTAGATAAGTTGAACCGATATTTGTTATATTAAAGATTTGGATTTAACAATAGAAGAAAAATGGACTAAGATGTAGATGACTGATCCGAAAACTTCTCCTTTAAGAAGTGTAACAATTTATTTTTCTTCATTAAGATCATGTTGAGCTACAATCATTTCTGATTGTAGCTTTTTTTGTTTTGTTTATAAGTTGGGTCTTAAAAATAGTAAATAATGAGCATATTAATTTATTATAAAACGCTATCAAGAGATAATTATTAATAATATTAAACTGAAAGGAATGAGCAGTATGAAAAAAGCATTGAATCCTCGGCTAATTGTTTCTTTGACAAGCTATGGAGATAGGTTGAATACACTATCTATTTGCCTTAAAAGTTTGCTTAATCAGACTAAAAAAGCCGATAAAATTTTAGTTTATCTGACTGATGATATTAAAGAAAGTCATCTTCCATCATCTCTTCTTGAATTACGCGATAGGGGTATTGAATATCGCTTTGTTCCCTTAGATTTAAAACCACATAAAAAGTATTATTATGCTATGCAAGAGTTTCCTGACGATATTATTGTTACAGTAGATGATGATGTTATTTACTACAAAGAAATGCTATCAGAATTATATAAAACGTACTTAAAATTTCCGAAATGTATTGTCACAGGAAGAGCACATGAAATAACTTTTAATGATGATGGATCGATTAAAGCATATGATGATTGGAATTGGTGCAGTCAAAAGTATGAACAGCCATCGATGAAATTATTAGCTACGGGGGCTGGTAGTGTTTTATATCCACCTCATCTATTAGATAAAAAGCTATTGTTTAATTTAGATTATATTAAGCACTACATTACAGTAGATGATTTATGGTTAAAATTAGTCGAAGTATTATCGAATGTACCAACGGTAGTATGTAGTTTAAGAATAGAAAAAATGCGTGAAGGAATTCCTGATACACAAGCGCAGGGCTTATTTAATAAAAATGTTGGTAAAAATGAAAATGATCTTTATTTAAAAGACTTAGATAAAAAATTTTCCTTAGCAAGTAAAATTCTCGCCTATGAAAATGGAAAAGGAAAGTAAAAAAGAAACGTCTGTATAGACGTTTCTTTTTTTAGGATATAGATAAAAATTAATGAAGGGCTGCAGCTTTTTGGGCCTGCATTTTTTCTTCCAGTTGCTTTTGTAATTTTTTCATATCTCTAGTTGAAATGACTTTCCAGTTTGATGGAATGGTAAAAATATATTTTCTCTGTTTGAGTTCATTATTATGACTAAAGACTCCAAACATAATTCGAATAAAATTATCTCGGTAAACATATCGAGTGGTTTCTATTTGAAGATTGGCTTGCGCAGCACTATGTTTAATTTCGGTTGATACCTTATCAAGTTTAATAGCTTTTGGCTTCTTTTGTTCATCGCTAGTTTTATATAAGTACACTTTTTCTGTACCATTACCTAGAGGTTGATAAAGTAGAAGGGGAAGATTGGGATTAGCACTTGAGACGAGATTTTGTTTACTTATTTGTGTCTCAGTCTTCATTCCCCAGTGATTATAGTCATGTGCAACAATCCCCAGAATACAAAGTGATGTAACAATTAAAGAAAGCCAGGAGATTATAGTATGTCCTTTACCAGGGATGACGTTGAAGTAAATAAATAAAATTGCTGCTAAGATTAAAATTACGATTATCATTATCCATTCACCTCTTCTTGATTTTCACGGGCACGGTTACCTTGCTTGAGGAAGAAAGCAAGAACCAAAGCAATTAAGGCAAAGACAATGCTCATGGCAAATGAAGCATGGAACCCATCTAAAGTAGCATTAATAGCTTGATTTTTATATTGAAGTGGTAAAGTTTTTAGTAATTCTTTACTTGGCATATTGTTGTTAGTCGTGGTAGTTAAAACAGAGACTAAAATGGCAGTACCAATTGAACTTAAAACCTGTCTAAAGGTATTGTTTACTGCAGTTCCGTGTGAAATCTTGTCTAAAGGTAATGAGTTCATTCCAGAAGTGGTAACATTCATCATAACTAAGGCTACTCCGACCATTCTGATTGCATATAAAATGATAATCATGGTATAGGAACTTTGCTCAGTCAAAAATACAAATGGGATTGTACCTAATGCTAAAAGGGTCATTCCCGTAATGGCCATCTTGCGGGCACCATATTTATCAAATAAACGTCCCGTAATTGGTGACATAATTCCAATCATTAGGGCACCTGGCAAAAGCATTAAACCTGAATGAAATGCAGATGCTCCCCGTAAGTTTTGAATATATAAAGGTAGCACCATCTCTATACCAACCATGGCCAAATTTGTAATACCACTAAGGGCTGCTGCTAAAGAAAATTCAAAGTGTTTGAACACAGTAATATCTAAGAAAGGATCTGACATTTTCAATTGACGAAGACCGAAGAGGATGACAAATACTATCCCTACACCAATAAACATTAGAATTTCTGGATTAGTCCAACCTTTGTTGCCGGCCTCGGAAAAACCGTAAAGTAAGCTCCCAAATCCAACAGTAGAAGTGGTTACAGATAAAATATCAATTTTTTCTTTTTTAGTAGGGAGTACATCTTTAATTAAAAAGAAAGCTAATATAATAACTACGCCAGCAATTGGGGCAATAATACTAAATAAGTAGCGCCAAGAAAGATTATCAACGATCCATCCAGATAAAGTTGGGCCGATGGCAGGAGCTAAGCCGATAACAATACCAACAGTTCCCATGGCAGCTCCACGTTTATTAGCTGGAAAGATAGAAAGCATAATGGTTTGAAGAAGAGGCATCGTGACTCCAACGCCTAATCCTTGAATAATTCTACCAGCAAGTAAGGTTCCAAAGTTTGGTGCAATTGCTGCAATAACTGTTCCAATAAAGAAAACAGACATTGCACTCAAGTACATTTTTCTTGATCCAAAGCGATTGATTAACCATGCGGAAATTGGGATCATTACTCCGTTAACTAGCAAAAATGCTGTTGAAAGCCATTCAGCAGTTGCAGTGCTGATATGAAAGGAACGCATTATGGAAGGTAGAGCAGTAGCAAGCAATGTCCCGTTTAACACGGTACAGAAAGAACCAATAATTAAAACTAGTACCAGTAAGTTTCGATTATAGGACTTTCCATGAATATCGGTGGGTTGTTTATCCATTTTGAAGATCCTTTCTAAATTATTAATATTAAAATTTAACTATAAAAACTATAGTCTTAAAGAAAATAATTGTCAAATAATCTTACAAATATGTAATTATCTTTGACATATATGTTGCTAAAACTGTCATAAGATTTTAAACTAGAGTTGAGATTATGATATTTAAGGATAAAAAAATGGAAGCAAAAAAGATATTTCATGATGTGTTTCAAAATATTGAAGTTGGAATAGGTGAAGTAAGTAAAACTGTTGGTGTTTCCCAAAGACAGTTACGGTATTGGGAAGAAAAGGGATATATTAAGCCGGTCGATGATAATCAAAGTGGAGTTAGAAGATATACTCTTTCAACTTTATATTTAATTATTTTTATTAAAACTCAACTTGATCAGGGATTTACTTTATCTGCAGCCTTTGAGCACTCAAAAGATATTAAAGTAAAAAGTAAAATTGTGAGAAACTTTTTTGAACATACTTTTAATGATGTAACTATTACGGATGCAGATAAAGCGTACGGTGAGATCGACTTGGGAGAACTTTTAGTGCAAGATGGTCAAAAGTATCATTTTAAAGGTGTAGTCGATGAGCATGGTCGATATCTAAAAATTGATAAATAAAAAATGAAGTATCCATTTATAGATACTTCATTTTTAGGACAAGTCGATATTAAAGTTATATATGATGATTAGTAATTATTTATGAATTATTTGCTAAAGCCAGCTTCATACCAAACATTAGCGGATGGTTTTAATGACCATCCCGTAACCTTACTGTTAACTGCAGTAATCGAGTAAGCTCCACTAGTTGGAACGACGTAAGCTTTACTGTACATCCATCTTTGCCATTAATGGAATTTTTGTACTCGATAATTTTTATCAAAAGATTTGGCAGAATCAATTTCATCTAAAAGTTTAATATTAGTTGGAGACATAAAGCGGGCAAAGTTATATGGCATTTTTTCACCATAAAATACGCTTGGAGAAGGGTCACCGGCAGCGCCCAACTTCCTTCAAGTACATCAATTTTTGGATCACTAGATTTAACTGCGGCAACCCAGCGATTAAATTCCATTGGGCGACCGCCAAGAAACTTAACGTTTAGGCCGGCTTTTTTCCATTGCTGGATATAGTTGCGCCAGATAGCTTCGCTGTTTTCGCCTGATCCACGCACAGCTATATTAATTACTAGAGGCTTACCGTTAGGCTGACGTCTGTAAAGGGCACCAGGGGCTTTTTTGTAGCCAGCTTTATCTAATAATTCATTAGCTTTATTTAAATTATAAGAATAAGTTGGGATGTTTTTATCGTAATATGGCGTAAATTGTGACGGAATTAGTGAGTTAACTCTGAATTTTAAGCCATGATAAAAACGATTATTAATAACATCTACATTCATAGCATAAGCCATTGCTTTTCTTAAGGCAGGGTTGTTCATTTTAGCATGAGGATTTTCTACATTTTTTCCTAGTTTTTGATCCCATTTACCAACTTTAAAGGCTAGGTAGTTGTAGCTGAGAGTCTTTTTGCCAACGAAATTAACTCCCTTGGTATTTTTGACTTGTAGCCATTGAGAGTCTAAAACACTGGCTACATCAAATTTGTGGCTTTTGATTGCTTGGGAAACATTTGAATTAGTAATATTTGACATGTAGATGTGAGCAAAATTATGTTTTTCACGCCAATAATACGGATTTCTAGACCGGCTAGTTGACTGACCCTGAACTGTCTTATCCATCTTGTAAGGACCAAAGTAGAGGGGATGCTTTCTAACTTGATCACTAGATACTAATTTTTCGAATGGTACTTTTTCAAATAGTGATAAGGAGCGGCATGTTCCCAGTAAAAACCACTAGCAGCATTTGGCATTGCTGGTTTTAATTCTTTGAAATGAAGAATTAAGGTCTTCTCGTTAGGAACATCTGGCATTTCAATTCCAGAAATCTCTTTGACTTTTCCTTGATGATATTCAGCCATATCTTTAATATTTGCTAATGAAGAAGTATATTGAGTAGTTTGAACCTTAGGATTGGCAAGAATTTCATAATAGTACTCTAGATCTTTGGCAACTACCGGTTTACCATCTGACCAGCGAACTTTGTCCTTTACCTTGATTTTAGCTGTATTATCGCGATGATTTAATTTTAACGTGGCAGCTCCTTTATCAGTAATTTGATATTGATCATTGATTGAAAACAGCGACTCATCTCCCGGAGCGGCAGCCTTTACATCGGGACTGGTATCAGCAATTTCTGAGAGAAAAATTCCAGTAAAAGGTGATTTGTTTTCTAGTGCATAGGTAAGAGTGCCAACTTTTTTAATGGCTTTCTTGGGGACATTCTGAGAAAACTTGATTGTCTGATTACTGGAATCAGTTTTCTTAGCACCACAAGCAGTTGCGAATATCGTAAGAGAGCTTGCGAGAGTTACATACGGCAGTTTGGACTTTGACATCTTCATATAAAATCTCCTTTCGTCAAAAATCCACTAACAGCATGATTAAGAAAACAAAAAGACGCCCTATTAGATCGAATTGATCCAATAGGGCGTCTTGTCGCTGTACCACTTATTTTTACTAGAAAACTAGTCTTTAATTAACGTACAGTTCAATACAGGAGAACGATACACCGTCGCTATAAAGGGCTGTCCCTTAAACCACTCTAAATCGTAGTTTACGCTCAAAGGTGATTTTCATTAAGAATCTATCTATTTCTTCACACCAACCAGCAATTCTCTGAAAGACGATTTCCTAATTACTTTTCCTTATCAAAGCTGTTTGATAATAATGTTTGTGACCATAATATTATGCCGTTTTGAAAATAAGTCAACATCAAATTATATTTTTCTTGTTTTTAATATAATTTTTTATTTATAGTTTCATAAGACTTATCAAGATGTGTAAGGAATAAAAAATTCCTGATGTTAATGAAAAATAAAACAACTTCATATAAGCTAAATGTTATTAATTTTGATTCATTAATAAGACAATAAAAAAAGTAAAAAGCTATTTATATAGATTAATATCTGGTATAAACGTTATTTAATTTAATTAAATATTATAAAAATTTGCGCAAAAAAGAAGATTTTTTTATTAAATAGGCCTATACTTATAATTGATTATTAGTAGAAAGGAACTATATATTATGAAGAAATTAAACACAAATAAATTAACTGATAAACAAGCTGACCTTTTTAAGAACAATTTAGTTTACATTGCTACTGTTGATGAAAATGGTAATCCACAAGTTGGTCCTAAAGGCTCAATGACAGTATTAGACCCATCTCATATGCAATATCTTGAAAAAACTAAAGGTGCAGCCTTTGAAAATATTAAAAATGGTTCAAAAGTAGCATTAGTAGCAGCTGATGTACCATCACATACTGCTGTTCAAGTTTTGGCTACGCCACATGTTCATGAAGATGATGAATATGCAAAGAAGATCGTTTCTGGTACCGATACTCCAAATGCATTTGTAGTAGTACTTGATATTGATGAAATTTTTGAATAATTAAAAGTTATTCTGCGTGTAATTTGAATAAATTAAGAAAGACTGAGTATTGATAAAATACTTAGTCTTTTTTTTGCGAGATAACTTGCTTATTTTTTATATTAATGTAAGATTAAAATTAATTGAATTAAATTATATGATTAAAAGGAGAAAATAAAAATGGGTGCTTTATCAGAACAAGAACTAGCAGCTTTCTCTGCAGATTTTAATAAAGACAATAAAAATAAAGTAGCATCTCGCGCTGCTCGTCAAAATGGATTATTTGAAGCTTCATTTAATGATGATGTTTCAAAGCGGTTAAATCATGCATTTTCAACCGAACTTGATATTGGTGGGGTAACTGACCAAAAACATTCTGGTCGCTGCTGGGAATTTGCAACACTAAATGTTTTACGTCATCATTTTGGTAAGAAATATCACGTTAAAGATTTTACTTTCTCACAAGCATATAACTTCTTTTGGGATAAGATTGAAAGAGCAAATGCTTTTTATGATAGCATGATTCGTTTGGCAGATAAGTCAATTGATGATCGTGAAGTAGAAACTTGGCTTAATTTTGCGGGTCAAGACGGTGGTCTATGGCAAATGGCAATTAATTTGGTTAAAAAATATGGAGTGGTTCCTTCATATGCAATGCCAGAGAATGCTACATCAAATAATACAAGTGCATTAATTGATTCTTTGGCTCGTAAAGAAAGAAAAGATGCACTTGTATTACGTAAGTTAGTGCAAGAAGGCAAGCTCGAAGAAGCAGAAAAGGCTAAGAAAGAGTTTTTAAATGAAGTTTACCGAATGGCTGCAGTAGCTTTGGGTGAGCCACCTAAGAAGTTTGATTTAGAGTACCGAGACGACGATAAGAAATATCACTTAGAAAAAGATCTAACTCCACGCCAATTTGCCGAAAAGTATCTGAAAGATTTTAATTGGGATGATTATGTTGTTTTGTTAAACTCACCTAACTATGATTACAACAAACGCTATCACCAAGGCTTATATGATAACGTTGCTGGTGGTCAACCAATTACGGGTTTGAATGTGCCAATTGAAGTTTTAGCAAGAGCAGCTGCAGCACAATTAAAAGATGGCAAAGCAGTTATTTTTGGAAACGATGTTTTAAAGCAAATGGAGCGTAAAACTGGTTTTCTTGATACTGATTTATATAAGACTGACGACTTGTTTAGCGTTGATACGCAAATGAGTAAGGCAGATCGTTTAGCCACTGGCGAAGGCTCTGCAACACATGATATGACTTTGGTCGGAGTTGACGAGGATAATGGCGAAATTCGTAAATGGAAAGTAGAAAATTCTTGGGGCGATAAGTATGGTCATAAAGGATTCTACGAAATGAGCCAAAAGTGGTTTGAAGAATATGTGTATGATGTCGTTGTTGATAAGAAATATTTATCTGAAGATCTAGTTAAACTCTGGGAAGCTCCCGCCATTGACTTAAAACCTTGGGAACATATTGGATTATAATAAATTGAACTTATCTTTGGTTTGATTAGCAAAAGTATATGTTAAATAAAGAAGCTTAAAATATAAAAAACTTTCCTTCTGTCTTATTGAATTACAGAAAGAAAGTCTTTTTACTAAGTAAAAAGTAGGGTAAAAAAGCTGAATGATCATCCTAAGAGTGTACATTTGCTTTTTCCGGCGTCTATTTACTTAATCAAGACGAATTAAATTTAACGATGATTGCTAATCAATGTAATATTTCTAAAGAATACTTAGCACGTTTTTTTAAGAAAGAAATGGAACTAACAGTAGAAAACTATATTAATAATGTCAGGGCTGAGCACGCTTATCATGAGTTAAAACATTCAAAGAATAATCTGACCCAAATTGCAATTAATAATGGATTTTCGAATATTAGAACGATGAATCGAGCCTTTGATAAATTGTATGATGAAAGTGCATCTAAAATAAAAAAGAAACGATCAAAGTATGGTAATTTACGCCAATTAATGATTAAGATTGATATATTTATTATTATGAAAACGGAATCATTAAGAGGGATAGATTATGAAAGAACAAGATATTTTAGAAGCTGTTGAAAAAATGCGTATTGACTGGAAGAAGAACGATGATAAAAGAGATAGTGGGTTACCTCATGATCTTTCAGAGATAAAGCGTGTAGATGATATTCAATATGGTAACGATCCTAAATGGAATTTATTAGATATATATTTACCGAAAAATATTGAAGGCAAAATTCCTGTTATCATTAATATTCATGGAGGTGGTTGGGTTTACGGTACTAAAGAAACCTATCAATTTTATGGACTAGGAATGGCTAAACGAGGCTTTGCTTTTATAAATCCTAACTATAAGTTGGGACCAGAAGTAAAATTTCCAGAAGAACTAAATCAAGTCAATGAATATATTCACTGGGTAGCAAAACATGCAGATGAATATAATCTTGATAAAAACAATGTTTTCTTAGTTGGGGATTCTGCTGGTGGTCAAATGGCTGAACAATACACGGCGATTTTGACCAATTCGGTATATCGAGAAAAATTTGGCTATACCCTCCCTAATTTGAAGTTCAGAGCAGTTGCCTTAAACTCACCAGCTACTTTTATGAAAGATCCAGGTATGATGATGGGAGCTACCTTGGCTTACTTTGATCCAGAAGTAATGAAGAGTGCTAAGAATCAGGACTTAATTGATGTTGAAAAATATGTTACTGGAGACTTTTTGCCTACCTTCATTTCAACAGCTAATGAAGACTTTATTCATGATTGTGCAGTACGATTAGATGGATTTTTAAGGGCTAAAGGCGTAGAAGTTATTCAAAAATCTTGGGGTGATGAAAAGCATCCCGAACCACATGTTTTTCTAATTAATCAAAAGGATGAGTTAGCGAGAGAAGCTAATGACGAAGAAGCAGCATTCTTTAGAAGACATATTGTAAAAGAGTAGTAGAAAAGGCTATAATTGAGATGCTATCGATAATTTCAAATATTGGGATCGTTGTTGCCTTATTAATACATTCATAAACAACAAAGAGTTACTGCTTAAATTAAATTGCTATTAAAGTGCTAGAATAAAATCTAGCGCTTTTTTAGTGTATTAAGTTATAATTAAGCAAAAACTCACTTTTTTTGTTAGAGGATTTTATGAAGAAATTTTTTTATGTAATGACTGAAATAATTCTTTTTTTAATTTCAGTCATTGTATTTACTAAACCAGCCTTGGCTGATGTGAATTATGATATTACAAATGTTGATGTGACAGCCCGAGTTAATCCAAATGGTTCATTATCTATGGAGAGAAGGATAACCTATAAATTTGATGATGACGCTCATGGTATTTTCTATCAGCAAAATTTAGCCAATAATCAAGAATTAAAAAATCCGCAGGTTAGAATTTTGGCTGACAAAAATTCACAAATGGTAGTACCAAGTACGACTCATGAAAATAATACTTATGAATTAAGTCATAGTGATCATGGCTATCATTTTAAAGTTTGGCATAGCGTAAGGGATGGAGATAAATTTACAGTAATTTATACTTATGAAATTACAAATGCAATCACGAACTGGAAAGATACAGCTGAACTTAATTTTAAAATTATCGGAGATGGATGGGATACAGACCTAGATAATGTACGAGTAGGTATTTTCTTCCCGGGCCCAGTTAAAGACTTAAAAGCTTGGGCACATGGAGACTTGTCTGGCCAAATTACAGTTAATCCGCAAAAAGGCAATATTATCATGACAGCTTCTAATGTGGCTGGAGATGAAGGAATTGAGGTCCATAGTCTGTTTCCTGTTGAGGTAACTAATCAAAATAAGAATATTAAAGATCAAAATCATAAAGAATATGTTTTAGATCAAGAAGCAAGATTTGCACGGCAAGCTAATGAACGGCGTCAAAGAAACAGAATCCTAGGCTTAGGTGCTTTGGTAATATCTGGATTACTTTCTTTATTAGCAATTATTAGAAGTTTTACTTTAAAAAATTCCGGAGTTAAGCCGGAAAAAGAAAAGCAACTGGCTAGAAATTATGAGATTCCATCAGTTTCACCGGTAATGGCTGAAATTTTAGATACAGGAGATGAGCCAAGTTCTAGGTCTTTAACTGCATCTCTAATGGAATTGGCTGTCCAAAAAAAGATTAAAATTGATCCTATCAAGATAAGAAAAAGAACGTACTATAAAATTTCTTTAATTGATAAAAATATAATAAAAAATAAACCTTTGTTAAATTACTTATTTGATAAAGTAGGCGATAGCAAGAGTTTTACAACATACGAACTTAAAAAACACCACTCCTCTAAGTTGGGAAAGAAGTTCAATAAGTGGCAAGAACAAGAAATGCAGAAAGCAACTAGAGCAGGATTTTTTGATGAAAAGCTTGAACATAAACAGCACGCTAATTCGATTTTGATGGTAACTTTACTAATCTTGAGTGGTATTGCAATGTTCAGCGCCTTCTTTTCGAATGAGGAAAATATTGTTTTATTTATATGTGCTGCAATTTTATTAGTACTGGCAATTTTGGCAGTTGTTTATAATAAGAAGAAATTATCAGCTTATACAGCAAGAGGAGCAGAAGTAACTAATCAAGTTCGCGGATTTAAGAAAATGCTAGATGAAATTGGTAATTTCAAGATGCGTGATATTGGAGAACTGATCTTGTGGGAAGAAATAATGCCATATGCCGTTGCTCTTGGTGTATCTAAAAAAGTATTAAAACAATTGAAACTAGAATTTGCAGATGAAATTGATGATACAAATCTATTATTCTGGGGTACTTTTTACAGTGATGGGAAAAATGGTTTTGCAAGTAACTTTAGTTCTAGCTTTGACTCAGGTGCTAACTTAAATTCTTCTGCTTCTGGTGGATCTGGCGGATTTTCAGGCGGTTCATCAGGTGGCTTTGGTGGTGGCAGCGGAGGAGGTGCCTTTTAAAGATTGATTATAGGAGAAAAGAATGACAGTTTTAACTAATAAAATGTATGAGATATTTGACCAAGAAGAATTTTCTTTTAAAAAATTAAAAGTTAATAAAACACCAGAAGAAATAGATAAAATTAAACAAGAATTTAAAGGTGTCTGGCAAATTTGGAAAACAGTTCAATTAAATGTGGCAGAACAACTACCGACAGAGAAATTTGCAAAAGTTCATGTTGAAAGCTGGACTAATGGATGGAATTTAAGAGATCATTTTTGGGCCAGTTATCGCTTAGCTTCCTTAGCAGACTACAATCCTTGTATTGGCGTCATGCTTGATAAGAAACAATTACAAGTTTATTTGATGTTTCAATATTATAAGAGTGACAAGCGTCAGGGAGCTGTGAGTGAATACAATACGCTTTTAACTGATATTTCAAAGTGGGGTTCTAGTTTAGATATTTCAAACTGGTATTTGTGGGATAAAAATGAAATGGAATTCAGCAATCATTTAGCTTTAGCAGAATATCTGAGCAATTATGAAAAGAAAACTCAATTTGATCAGGAGGCTATCAAAAGCAGCTTTTTACTAGGAAAGTTTGCCTTTCGTGATCATGATAATGTTGATAATATGGAGAAATTTATTATAGAAGGAATCAATGATTTAATTCCTTTATATGAAAAATTAAGTTAAGTAAAAAAATTGGGGAAAATTTGCAAAAAAGACAGGAATATATTTGGTGTTTAATTGAGCTCTCAAATGGTAATAAAGAATGGTATTGTCTAAGTAAAGTATTAAGACGAGCTCTTTTTATCGAAAAGAAACATAATCAATTCTGGAAAAAAACGATGATTGGTAATTATATTACTGTAGCTCGGAGTAAGTATATTAGGGGACGAGCAAGATTAACGGTTGGCCGGATCGAAAAAATTAGAATTCGAAAAAATGGTGCAGCGGACTGGCATTGGAGCCGAAATCAATTTGTTACAGCAGAGCACTTACTGGATCTTAAAGATTCATTTAATTATTTAAAACATGATTATTGTTGGTATAATCGTTTAGCAATTAAATTAGCCTTAATATATTGGCATAATCGGTTACTACAAGTTAAGTTAAATTCGAAACGATATGCTATTAAGAAAAAACGACTTAAGTTAGAAAGAAAAATAAATGGTAGGAAAAATTTTTAGTTAGC
>NHCFJ05603__coassemble_184_pt1 | contig 21228 bp, 20 predicted proteins | sample NHCFJ05603__metabat2_low_PE_012 | metagenome-assembled genome bin NHCFJ05603
CCTTTATCAATCTTATTGTTTCTTTTAATTATAGAACAATAGCCTCCATTTCAGCATTAAAAATATTAAAGCTGGCTTTAGGCACTTAAGATATGGAAGTAACTTAAAACAATTCCTAAAATCAAAACAAACCAGATCATCTTAGTGGACGTCACATGTTTCTTTCCTAGTAACCAGTAAACTAAAGCTACAAGTAAAACAGGTACTAAAGATGGCATAATTTGATTTAAAATTGTTTGCATCTTTAATGTTACTTTGCCTGCTCGATATACAAAGGGGACTTTCACATTAACTACAGTTGGTATCAAAGCCCCAACGACGGTAACCCCAAGTAAAATAGCAGAGTCGGTAATTGCATTTAACCTACCTGAAGCAGAATCAATTAATTTTGCTCCCTGTGAATAACCGAGGTTTAAAAAGCCAAATCTTGTGAATAAAACAATCAAATTAACAATTATCCACAAGAAAGCTCCAAAAGGATTTCCTCGTAATCCCATATATGCACCAATTGATCCACAGATTGTAGGAATAATAGCACCAAAAATTGTGTCTCCTACTCCAGCTAAGGGGCCCATTAAACCTGTCTTTAAGCCGGCGATTGTTTCTTTAGCTTTACTTCCTTGCTTTTCTTCAATTGCCAGATCCATTCCAATGATAAAGTTTCCATCAAATGCATTCACGTTGAAGAATTGTGACTGCATCTGCATCATTTCAACTAATTCTTCATCTTTGTACCAGCGCTTTAAAAATGGCAAAACAGTATAAAAGTAACCGGGAGCCATCATTTTTTCATAGTTCCAAGATAACTGACTAGCCCAGAGCCAACGCCAATTTGCTCGGAAAAGATCCTTTTTTGTTAATTTATTTGAATTAGTTTTCATATTCTCCCTCTTCATTTGTATATTCTTCACTCCCAGTTACTTTTTCTGAACTATTTTTCTTTGTATTTAATTTTTCTACTTCACGAGTGTAGTGAAGGTAAGCTAAGGCTGCTCCCAGCAACGCTACCCCTAGCATTGGCATTTTTAAGTAAGCTGCTGCAATGAAGCCTATTGCTAAATAAGAAATAAATCTTTTAGTTGGTAAGTATCTAAGTAAAATTGCAATACCAACAATTGGCAAAATATGCCCCGATACTTTTAACCCATCAGTCAACCAAGCTGGAATTATTCGTAGAATTGCTTTAACAACATCATTTCCTACTACAAGTAAGATAAAAACTGGGATTGCACGTGAAAATCCCCAGGTAAATGTTCCCCACAATGCATTTCTTGCTGCAGCATTTGGCTTATTTTCTTTAATAAAAGTATCAATTCGATGTTGAAAAATAGTATTAGCAAATCTGGCTAAAACATCTAGTTGGACCATTAAGAGTCCTACTGGAACTGCCAAACCAATTGCAAACTGCACACCTTTTCCTGAAATAACGGCGTAAACTGTACCAACAATTGCACCAGTCATAAAGTCCGGCATTGAGGCTCCTCCATATGTTGAAACCCCTAAGACCATTAATTGGAGCGTTGCTCCAACTGCCAGCCCAGTTGTAATATCACCCATAATAATTCCTGAAATCATCCCAATTGCTAAAGGATTATTCACAATTGATACAGTCAATTGATCAATAATTGCCCAAAATGCTAGGCAAGTTAGTAATAAAATCTGCCACCATTGTATTGTCATTGTCTTATCTTTCCTTTACTTTTTTAATAACTCCATAAATTCTTCTTTGTCTTCTGACGGCACCATTTGATGATAAAGATGACAACCGTGCTCATTTAAGTAGTTAAAATTATCCACATCTTCTGCAGTAACAGCCACACTCTTCGCAACTTGACGTGAATCAGCCTTAGTAGACATGTTTCCTACATTAATTTCAGGCAAGTTCACACCATTATCAACCATTTGACATAAAACCCCAGGATTTTTAACTAACACTAAAACGGTTTGACCCTTATATTTTCCTTCATTAATTCTTCTGGCTGCACCTTTAGCAGTCAAAATACTTAAGTGAACGCCATGCGGACATGCGGTCTTTAAGGCTGTTTTTTGAATATCATTCTTTACGATATCATCCCCAACTACCATAATTCGCGTTAATCGCAATGCATTTGTCCACATGGTAGCAACTTGTCCGTGGATAAGTCTTTCATCAATTCGAACGTTATGCATAGTTTGTGGTTCTACTTCCGCATTTTCATTTAATTCGTTACTTTGATGAGACTCTTTCTTGTTTGAGGTGGCCTTCTCTCCAATTGGCTTTCCAACAGGCGCCATATTTTCTTTAGCTTGTTTGATTGCTTCCTCTATCGGAGTTCCCATTACTGCTGCTAGCAAAAGTGGCAAGCACAGACCGCTGTATACTTTTACTTCAGGATGTTCTTGCTGATAGCGTAATGCAGCGTTAGCAGGAGTTCCTCCGGCAATATCCACAATAATAGTTGGCACTTGTTCAAAACTTTCGGCAGTTTGAGCAATCTCATCGAGTAAATCATCTTGATTCATTGTTTGTTTAAAAGCAATCGCTTTTACATTTGATAATTTTCCTGCAATCATTTCACAGCTAGCTAGAGTTGCCTTAGCATATTCACCATGACTAACTATTAAAAAGTTATCCACATTTAATTCCTCCAGAATTCACAATGTTTATATTTTATCCTAATTGGTATATAAATTAAAGCCAAATATAATATCGCTTTGTAGTCTATTATCAAGCATTGGTATAGTTCAATTTCATTTTTTATACTTGTAATCGGTATCATTATTGATACAAAAAGAAGACCCTACTTGGCAAAAGTAGAGTCTTCTTAAGGAATATAACTATGAAAATTTTATTTAATGAAATATTATTTAAAAATTTAATTTTTGTTGATATATGAGGATTATAGGAAAATTTATTTTAATTACTTAGTAAAGCCAACATCATACCATGAATTTGCAGATGGCTTAAGTGACCAGCCAGTTACCTTGTTGTTAACTGCAGTTACTGACCAACTGTTTGTGGTAGGTACAACATAGGCATTGTCATACATCCATTGTTGCCACTTATCAAATGCTTGTACACGGTACTTGTGGTTAAAGGCCTTAGTTGAATCAATGTTAGTAAGAAGCTTAGATTGAGTTGGAGAAACAAAACGAACAAAGTTGTATGGAGCACCTTCACTGTAAAGGTCCATTGGTGATGGTTCAGATGATAAACTCCAACCACCTTCAAAGACATCAATCTTAGGACTATCCGCTTGAACGTCTTGTACCCAAGAGTTGAATTCCATTGGACGACCACCAACAAATCTAGCATCTAAGCCGATCTTTTGCCATTGTTGGAGGTAGTTAGTCCAGATCTTTTCAGCGTTTGGTTGTGTATTACGAACTGCAACGTTAATAGTTAACTTCTTACCATTTGGTTGACGACGGTATTTTTCACCCTTCTTCTTCTTGTATCCAGCCTTGTCTAACAATTCATTAGCCTTCTTCAAGTTGTATGGGTATCCCTTGATACTCTTATCAGAAAAGTCGCCAAATTGTGCTGGGATTAATGTGTTAATTCTAAATGACAAACCATTGCCGTAACGCTTGGCAACAGCGTCAATGTTCATTGCGTAAGCCATTGCCTTACGTAATGAGACATTGTTCATCTTAGCGTTCTTATCCTCAACGTTCTTGCCAGTCTTCTTGTCAAACTTACCTACCTTAAAGCCTAAGTAGTTGTAAGATAGAGGAATCTTACCAATGAAGTTAACGCCCTTAGTATCCTTAACATTGTTCCATTGAGTGTTAAGCACACCAGTAACATCAAACTTATGACTCTTAATGGCTTGAGAAACAGAGTTAGTTCCGATTACTTCCATAGTAACCTTGTCTAAGTTTGGCTTACCACGCCAGTAATGTTCATTTGGTACATAAGTAACTGATTGACCACGAACAACTTTTTGAACCTTGTATGGACCAAAGAAAAGTGGTTGTTTACGAACCTTATCATTTGATAAAAGTTTATCAAATGGAACGTCTTTCAAGTAGTGGTATGGTTCTGCACTTTCAAGGAAGTAACCATTACCAGATTGAAGCATACCTGGTTTCATTTCCTTAAAATGAAGAACGACTTTTCGACCATCTTCACCATTTGGCATTTCAATACCGGAAATCTTGTCGGCCTTACCTTTGTGATATTCATCTAAACCAACCAGGTTAGCCAAAGAATCCGTATATCTTGAAGTCTTGGTCTTAGGATTACCAACAATTTCGTAAGCATATTCAACGTCCTTAGCAGTTACTTGTTTACCGTCAGACCACTTAACGCCCTTCTTAACTTCAATGGTAATAGTCTTAGCATCCTTATCTAACTTGAAGGTAGCTGCACCTTTGTTGTTAATTTTATAGGTATCATTAACAGCGAAGAGTCCTTCTAAACCTGGCCCTTGAATTTCACTATCAGTTGAAGTGTCAGATAATTCTGGTAAGAAAATACCTGTGAAAGGTGAGTCACTTTCAAGTGCGTACTTTAATGTTCCACCTTTTTTAACTTGTTTCTTAGGAACTGCTTCCTTAAAGCTAACTTTCTTATCGCTAGCATTATTATTATTGTTATTCCCACAAGCAGTTAAAGTTAATGCCGCACCGGACAATACTGTAATTGCTCCTAACCACTTAACTTTTTTCAATTTGTTCTCCTCCTTTATGAGATGACTTAAATTTCTTGTTTTTGATTATATGATATTAAAGTGAAAAAAGCAATATAAAATTTAAAATATTTTAGTTATAAATTTTATTTAGCTTAAAATTACAATAGAATTTATTCCTTATTTATAATATTTAGACTGAAAGCCATTAAAATAAAGATGAGCAAATAAAAAAACTAATATACTTTCGTTATTTAAACGAAAATATATCAGTTTCTTTCACATATTTTTTATTAATTAAGATTTCTTTTTAATATTTCTTTTAGGAGTAAAATTTAAAGCCAATACTGAACCAATTACTAAGAAGGTTCCTAGCCAATCCATCCCCGACATTACTAAACCAAAAACTAAAACTGAACCAACTGTAGCTGATAGGGGTTCAAATGCATCTAGTAAACTTACATTCGATGGTTTTACGTAGCGTAGAGCGTTAGCCATAATTTGAAATGGAATAATCGTTCCAATAATAATTATTGCACTTACGTCCAGCCATACTCTAAGTGTATTGGGAATTGATGGAAACTGCGGATATACAAGCATCAGTCCAATTCCCGCCAATAGCATCCCCCAGCCCGTTACAACCAAACTTGAGACTCTTTTAACAAGTTTAACCGGGATTAAAGTATAGCTTGCCTCTCCTAATGCCGATAGCAATCCAAAAAGCAATGCAAGAGGAGTAATTGCTAGCCGATTAAAATTACCATGAGTTGATAACAAAAATACCCCAATAAAAGCTAGGATAGCAGCTAGCACATCCAATCTTCTTAATACTTGTTGATGGGTGACAGCCAAATATGTTAGGACGAAAAATGGTCCAATAAACTGCAAAATCGTAGCAATTGATGCATTTGCCATTTCAATTGCAATAAAGTAAAAGACTTGTACTGGTAACAAGCCAAAAATCCCATAAGCAATAATATGAAGAGTATTTTTCTTATCTTTTAAAACTGAAAATGGCTTTTGGTGTAAGACTGTCGCAATAATTAATAAAACAATCCCAGAGATAATTAATCGGATTTGTGTTAACCAAATCGGTGTAATCTTACTACTCACTTTAAATAGAGATTCTGCAAATAATCCAGATATTCCCCACATTACTGCTGCTAAAGCAGCTAGGACTGTCCATAACCTACTTTTTGACTGTTTATCCATCCAACTTTTCCTCACAAATTAAAATTGATCTAAATCATCATAACATACTTCCTTTGTTACTTATTTCTCGCTTCATAAAAAAATACTGCCCGAAAAATCGAGCAGTATTTTTTATATTCACCTAATCTAAATCTTTTCCGTTTGATTCAATAACTTTCTTATACCAATAGAATGAATCCTTTGGCATTCTTTCTAAAGTGCCTTTACCGTTATCGTCACGATCTACATAGATGAAGCCGTAACGCTTACTCATCTGTCCAGTACCAGCAGATACTAAGTCAATACATCCCCAAGTAGTATAACCAATAAGATCTACACCATCATTAATCGCACGCTCCATTGCCTTAATGTGCATTCTTAAGTAGTCAATTCTATAATCATCATGAATTTTTCCATCTTCACTAATTTCATCGACTGCACCAAGGCCATTTTCAACAACCATCATTGGAATATCGTAACGGTCATACATTAATTCAAGATAGTATTGTAAGCCATCTGGATCAGTTGCCCATCCCCATTCAGAATACTTCAAATATGGGTTCTTGGCTCCAGCAGTAAAGTTGCCATCTACTTTATCCTTTACTTCATGGGTTGTAACAACATTAGACATGTAATAAGAGAAAGTATACATATCTACTTTTCCTTCAAGTAAGTCTTGCTTATCTTGATCAGTGATATCAAGGTGAACATTATGTTCATCCCATAATCTCTTAGCAAATGTTGGATATTTACCCTTGCATTGCACATCACCGCAGTAGAAAATATTCTTTTCCCAGGAATGGAAATTAAGCAAAATATCCTTTGGATCCGGTGTAAGAGGATAATCAACAATACCACAAATCATATTTCCGATTACATAGTTTGGATCAATCTCATGAGCTGCTTTAACTGAACGAGCAGAAGCAACAAATTGATAGTGTAATTTTTGATATGCATGTTGATAGTCTTCATCTGTTCCATTACCACCAAACATATCTAAGAACATAACGGCAGTATTAATTTCGTTAAAGGTTAACCAGTATTTAACTAATCCCTTGTATTCTTTAAACAAAGTAGTGGCATATCTTACGTAACAATCAATCATTCCGCGATCTTGCCAGTCGTTATACTTTTCACTTAAATGAAGGGGGTCTTCATAGTGAGAAATAGTTACAAGAGGTTCAATACCATATTTTTTACATTCTTCAAAGACTCGACGATAAAAATCTAAGCCTTTTTGGTTTGGTTCTTTATCATCACCATTTGGAAAAATTCTAGTCCAAGCAATTGAAAGGCGGAAGTTCTTAAAGCCCATTTCTGCAAACATTTTAATGTCTTCTTTATAATGATGATAAAAATCAATTGCTACATGGTTTGGATAATATTCGTTTGGATCAATTGCACCAACTGCTCCTTTGGGAAGACCCGCACCTGGAACAGAAGGAATTTTTTGCATCTTATCATCTAACTTATAAGTAAGCATGCGGGGATGATCTAGATTACCTGCTGTCATAATATCAGTTACTGATAAGCCTTTACCATCTACATCGTAGGCACCTTCAATTTGATTTGCGGCAGTAGCTCCGCCCCATAAAAAGTTCTTTGGAAATGACATACTATATTCTCCTTTTTAACACTAATCATTTTTATTATATATGAAATCGATTACATTATTTAAGCCATTTGTGGATTTTCATTAGTTGAGGCTTCTTTTTGCTCCTTCTAGGTCTAAAATCTCTTGACCAACCTTGACTTCACCTTGACGAACTACTGAAACTTTTTCATAATCTTTAGAATTTGTAACAACAATCGATGTAGTAACAATATAACCAGCTGAATGAATTTCATCGATATCAAACTTAACTAGTTCATCACCAGCCTTAACTTCGTCACCCTTGTCAACTAAAGTTTCAAAGCCTTTGCCTTGTAAGTTAACTGTATCCATACCAATGTGCATTAAAATTTCTGCACCATCTTTTGTCTTCATACCAATTGCATGTCCGGTTGGAAAAGTCATCACAACTCTACCATTGGCTGGTGCGTGTAAAACTCCTTGACTAGGTTCAATGGCTACACCTTCACCCATTGCACCACTTGAAAATACTTCATCTTTTACTTCAGATAATGGTAATAATTCACCATCTAAAGGACTAACCAATTCAGTTGATACATTTAAATCAGTATTACTTGCTGGAGCAGCTTTAGCAATTACATCAGCTTGATTTGCTACTTCTTGAACAGCCTTTGCTTGTTTTTCATCATAATCAGCATCAACACTCTTCTTACCAAGTGCTATTTGTAGTACAAATCCTAAAACAAATGATACAGCCATGGCAATCATCAAGCCATAAACACTCATATCAACCCCGCCCTTTGGGCCAATAGTAGCTGGAATAGAGAAACCACCCATCATGTACATTCTGGTACCAAAGAAGCCGATTAAGCCGCCACCAACACCAGCAGCAGTACAACTTAAAATAAATGGCTTTTTACGTGGAAGAGTTACACCATAAATAGCTGGTTCAGTAACACCAAAGATTCCTGAGATAAATGCTGGTAAAGCAATTCCCTTTAATTTTTGATCTTTTGTTTGTAATAAAATTGCTAAAACGACACCAATTTGTGCAAAAGAAGCACCTAATGACAATCCTAAAATTTGATCATATCCCATTGCAGCTACATTAGACATCATAACTGCGACAAATCCCCAGTGAACACCGAAGATAACGAATACTTGCCAGAAAACGCCAAGTAAAACTCCGGCTAGAACTGGACTAAAGCCGTAAATAGCTGAAGTCATAGCAGCTAATGCATTACCAATCCAAGTAGCAATTGGTCCAATAATTAAAAAAGTCAATGGAACAACAATTAACAAGGTAACAAATGGTACTAAGAAAGTTTTTACAACAGTTGGAATCCACTTTTTACACCATTTTTCAATAATTGAAGCAAATCACACTGCCAAAATTATTGGAATAACAGTTGAGGTATAGTTCATAGAAATAATTGGGATACCTAAGAATGTTGCATGCACTTGTGAATGTAGAAAAGTGCCATTAAATATGTCAAATAAAACTTTTTTACTGTATTAATAAGTTGCGATTTGTTCAGCCGTATCATAAGCATGATTATACTTAATCTTCATAAATCCTAGTAGAGAACCATCAAGTTCTCCGCTCTTATGATGCTTATTTCTTAAAAGTCTTACTAATAATACTCTCAAGTGGGTAATAAAGCGGCTATAGTTAAATGACTCTGTAGCTAAGTCCATTTGATATTTGTATTGAATAATATCAATAATCCCGCTTATGAACTCAGTTATTTCAACTGTTTCTTGCACTTGATCATTATCAGATGCCGCATTAACAAAATGATAAGTCATAAAAGTACTTTCACTTACTGGCAAGTTAACCTTCATTTCTTTATTAATTAAAGCAATGACTTTTTCACTAATTTTATATTCCTTAGGAAAAAGATTCTTAACTTCCCAACGTATATTGGCAGCACTAATATCAATATTATCTTCAATTCTTGAAAGGGCAAAATCAATATGATCAGCTAAAGCCAAGTGTTGAAAGTCGTTGAACTTTACATTCAATAAAGGTTCAACCATCTGGATCACCTTATTAGTTAAATCGATGGTCGAAGCGTTTATTTCTTTAACTTGGTTAACTTCATCTTGATGAGAGTTGGCAATGAAACGTCTTTCAATTTTACTCTCATCAATCTTATCACCCTTTTTTAGGCCAAAGCCAACGCCTTTACCTAGAACTACTTGTTCTTGACCTTGGTCGTCCTGAACCAAGGCTGCACTATTATTAAATGTTTTAAGAAATATCATCCGACGAATCACGTTTATATAGAAAAAGGAACTGCTTTTACACAGTTCCTTCTCTACTATCTAGTAATACTATCTGCACGGCCTTTATAATCACCGTTTTCAGTTCCAATAATTAATTCTTCGCCTTCCTTAATGAAATCTGGTACAGTTACAACTAAACCAGTATCCATTGTTGCAGGCTTACCACCACCAGCAGCAGTTGCACCCTTGATTTCTGGTTGAGTCTCTTTAACTGTCATCTTTACAGTGGATGGTAAGTTAATTCCGATTAATTTACCTTCATCAGTAAACTTAAGGTCTACTTCAATATTTGGCATTAAGAATTTAGCTTCTGAAGCTAAATGTTCTTTAGGAATTAAATATTGTTCATAAGTATCTGTATCCATAAAAATAAAGTTAGTGTCATCATCGTAAAGATATTGTGCCTTTTTCAATGAGACATTAACTAAGTCTACTTTTTCACTTGGACGCATTGTTTTATGTACAACTGCACCACTCATAACATCACGCAAATCCATTTGCATAACTGTATTACCCTTACCAGGTTTGTGGTGATTACTCTTTAATACTTCAATCAACTTACCATCTTGGTTAAAAATCATACCTTTTTTTAATTCAATTGCTTGCATTAACAAGTACCTCTAAAATTTCTTAATATACATATCACTAATTTCATGATTACCATACTTTTTAATAATCATGTCTGCTCGTTTTTTAGTTGGTTCAATATACTCGTGTAAGTTCTTCAAATTAACATCTCGCCAAACTTTTTTGGCAAAAATATCTGCTTGTTCACGTGGTACATGAGCCCATTGATAAAAATAATTGTCTGGATTATTGCGATTAATTTCTAACATTAAATGATAGCGATCAAGATACCATCTTTCTAGGTCCTCTTCACTAGCATCTAGATAAATCACATAATCTAAGAAATCACTTGGCGGTGCTTGGCCGTTAGGAGGAACTTCTAGTAAATTTATTCCTTCTACTACTAAGATATCCGGCTGTTCAACCGATCCAACTTCATTAGGAACTAGATCAGAAATTTCCTGTGAGTATAGTCGATATGGTACTCTTTCTTTACCAGCTTTAACACTTGACAGAAAAGTAGAAAAGGCATCCCAATTAAATGATACTGGGAAGCCCTTTTGATCCATTAAGTTTTTAGCTTTAAGTTCTGCATTAGACATTAAAAAGCCGTCAGTAGAAACTTGAGCAATCTTTTTATCCGGTTCAAGGCGTTCAAATAACCGCGTTATTTTCTTGGCAAAGGTGGACTTACCAACAGCAACAGATCCCGTCACTCCAATTATAAAAGGAATCTTTTGCCACTGTTCTTTATAAAATGTTTGTTGAGTATGGTAAACAGCATTTTTTTGACTCATGATATATTGAAGATTCTTCATCATGAAAATTTCTGCACTAAATTCATCACTTGGAGGAATTAATGCCTGCCACTTATCAGGTGTCAAGTGTAAAAATTGCTCTTGCATAAAAAGCCCGCCTTCCTTCTGCCTTGTTCCTAGTATTTTTACATTGTTCAGCCTATCATATATATTGAGAGAAAGAAAAGAAGATATCTATGAAAAAATTAATTCTTTTTGGTGATTCCCTACTTGCAGGGTATATTGATGGACACGCAACTAATATTGTAACTCAAGGACTGCAAGAAAAATTACCTAATTTTACAATTATTAATAATTCTGTACCTGGAAGTACAACTGAGGAGGCAATTGATTTTTATGATTTAAGGATTAAACCTTTCAATTACGACTTGGTTATACTTGCCTTAGGTACTAATGACGCAAACATGCAATTTGGCTTAAGCGCTGGACGCTATGCACATAACTTGCAAGTTCTAGTAGATTTAATTGGTGTCGACAAAACAATTTTAATGGGACCTTCCTATACTAATTGGAAAATCGCCAAAGATCAAGCATGGCCAAAAACATTACAATTTGAATTAGTAGCTGAGCAATGTCATATCGAAAATAATATTCCATTCTTAAACTTTGCAAAAGTAATGCGTGAGACAGGTCATCCAAATGATTTACTTCAGAAGGACGGTATCCATTTAAATCAAAAAGGTAATAAATTACTAATTGAAAAGCTTGCTGAATTAGTCAAAGAGAAAGAAACAGCTGCTATATCATAAAAAAGCATCCCAATAACGGGATGCTTTTTTTACTGCGCTATTCAATATAAAGTGCTTGTTTACCTTGCTGGTTATAGCTTGCCTCTATCTTCTTTAAGCTTACCTTTTTATTTTTAACGCCATAAGGATCATTTACATACACAATCCCCTTTTTCTTGTTGTAACCTGTAATCACACAAGCATGAGATGACGGCGTCACATGAACTTTTCCCTGCTTGGTAGACCAGGTCTGCATATCATTTACCCAATCAAACTTCAAAGTTGTAATGATTACTACGGGATGCCCTTTAGAAACCAACTTCAATACCTGAACGAAATCATTGCCTGTATAATTGCGAATTCGCTTTGTATATTTTCTAGCCACATTATATAGGGGTTCATTATACACACACCAGCCTGCATTCTTGATACTCATGTAACCAACAAATCCAACGTGTGGATTTCCTCGATAATTATTGCCAACAAAAGACGATACATGCTTGATATTCGATGACAACTCTAATTTACTTACATTAATATCATAGTATTTCAACAGCATCGCAAGTGAGGTAACCTCACAACCATTTGGTAAGTCTGGTAATTGGTTTACTAAGGGAACATTTAACTTCTGTTCTGGCTTTAAAGTAAGCCAATCATATTCATTTTGAAATCTTTTAAAATTAAATCCTAAGGCAACTACCCCAGCAGTAATTAAAAATATAACTGTATACAGAATTCTTCTTCTACGCCGATATTTTCTAGCTCTATTTAATCTTTTCATGCTAAGTATTTTAACTATTATGTATTAAGTCTGTCAAAATGCATAAGAATTAAATAGAATTAACTTTCAATCCCTATCTGCTTACTTTAATAATAAAAAAGTCCCTCTAAATCAAGGTTCTAATGATACCAAGATCCAAGAGGGATTTTATTTTTACTTATTTACGTAAGTTTTTTCATCTAAATTATCAAACAAAGGGCTCTTCTCACCTGTATAAATTAAGTCTAATTTATACATTGCACGTGAAGCAATAGTGTAAAGCAATTGAGTTTCATCTAATTGATGATAGTTTTCTTTTGAAACGCCCCAAGCAACTACTGCATCAAATTCTAGTCCTTTAGCAAGATAGGATGCCATTACTAAAGTACCAGGCACTAAACGCTGGTTTGCCGACCCAATCAAAGTTGCCTTAATATTTCTTTCTTTTAATACTTTAGCAACTTCTTGAGCTTCAGCCAATGTCTTAGTAATAATTGCTGTTGTTAGCTTTTGTTCATCGTTTTCTACTAATATATCTTGCAAGGCACTGTATTCTTTTTCAATACTATCACGCTTGTAAAAGGCTGGCTTTGGACCACGTCTATCAAAAGCTTCAATCTTTTCACCTTGACGCAAGATTTGCTTAGTGAAGTTAGTTATTTCCTTAGTTGAACGGTACGACTTCGTTAATTGAACAACATCGGTCTTCTCGGGATCAAATAATTTAGAGATTTGACTCAAAAGAGTTTTACTTTCATCTTTAGTAAAAATAGCTTGATTCAAGTCACCTAACATCGTGAACTTAGCTCTAGGGAAATTGTACTTAAGGTACGCTAATTGGAATGGAGTGTAATCCTGAATTTCATCAATAAAGGCATAGCGCATTTCATAATCTGTTCTACGTCCGGTTACTAGATCATAGAGGTAAAGGTATGGAGAAATATCAGCCATCTTGATTTTTCCAGCCTTAAATCGCTCTTTAACATTTTCAATATGAGCATCCCATTCTTCTTGGGTAATATCCCATTTACTTAAGTCAATTATCTTAGGAACGGCACGCAAAAAACGTAAGTATTGTGCACGAATATTTAAAAAGCGATTCTGACGAATCTTGCGACTAACTTGCTTTAATTGATTAATTACAATCTTACGAGCTAAAAAGTGTTCTTCTTTTGCGCTAGATTCAAATTCTTGATCTGGACGATCATACAGCTTATTTAATTGTTCTTGATCCAAAGATTCAATAGTTTTATCAACCCATGGCTTCTTAGTTTCAGGTTCAATTCTTCGGTTTAAGCTATTAATCAAAGCTTCTTTTGTAGCTTCAATTCTATTTCTCAGATGGTAGTTTTCGTTAAAGCCATAGTAAATTTCCTTGATCTTTTCTTTATCAAAAAATGGTTTTTCCTTACTCTTAAAGTAAATGTTCTTAAAAATCAAACCATTCTTTTCAAGATGTTTAGCATAGCGAGTTACTGCATTAAAGAATTGCAATGAATTCTTCAAGTTAACAATCTTATCGTTTTGCTCATTATCTTCGAATTGTTCAAATAAGTTTTCAACATTCATTCCGGGAACACGGCGTGAAACAAACTGCCAGTAAGTCATTTGAACCATATTCTGTTCTCCCATTTCCGGAAGAACATTTTTAACATAATCATTAAATAATTGATTTGGGCTGAACATAATAACATCGCTAGAAGTCAAATTACCACGATAGCGATATAGTAAGTAGGCCACACGCTGCATAATGGCAGAAGTCTTCCCCGAACCAGCAGCTCCTTGAACAAATAAAAGATCAGCACTAGTATTTCTAATAATTTTATTTTGCTCACGTTGAATGGTAGTAACAATTGACTTCATCTGTGTAGATGATTTTTCATTCAAGACATTTAAGAGCATTTGATCCCCAATGGATTCATTGGTATCAAACATATTAGTAATCTTGCCATCTTTAATTAAAAATTGACGCTTCTTAGTCATATCAACAGTTTGCACACCATCTGGTGCATTATATGATACTTTTCCTAATTTTCCATCATAGTAAATAGATGATATTGGGGCACGCCAATCATAGATTAAAAAATGATCTTCCTTATCTGCAAAAGACCCTAATCCAATATAAATAGTTTCTGGTTCTTCATTAGGTTCTTGAAAATCAACTCTTGCAAAATATGGCTTCTTTTCTAAACGCTGCAAAGTTGATAATTGCTTAGCTGAATGTTGCCAAGCATTTTGTCGTTCCGCTAACATTTGTTGTTGCTGGTGAATAGAAAGTGCAGTATCCATTGAAGTGGAGTAGCCATCATAATCTAATTTCACATCATCAAAAAAATGTGAGTTGATATTTTGAGCTTCATTTTGTGCATGTTCGATTGAATGATCAAGCTCTTTTTCTTTCTTTTTAATTAAACCAAGAACATCATCTAAATGCTTTTGTTCTTTTTGTTGTTCAGTTTCTTTTACCAAAATTATGTCACCTATTTCTAGCATTAGTAAAAACGTTGCATATTATTTTATCATATGTATACGCTTTCTAAAAGAATTTATAATTTTCAGAAAGTCTCAACTGTTATTTAGTATTTTCTTAAATAATTAGTTTTATAATTAAATAAAATTACATTGCGAGATGAGAAAGTGAAACGATTTTTTAAAACAATTCTAGTTCTAGTCCTCCTTTTTGTAGGGCTTGAGTTCGCCTATCAAAAGGCAGCTCCAGAAATTGAAAAAACATTTGGAACTAGAAATCCCCTCCCCTATCTAACTGCAAAAGTACAGCAATTTATTTCACCTGAAAAAATCCAAAATGATGACAAAAATGCGGACAGTTCTAAAGGACATACTTTTGACTCTAATACAGCCACTGTCTACATAGATCTTTCTGATCCAACTCTAAAACAAGCTGCCCTTGATGGAATTAACGTTTGGAACAATACAGGTGCCTTTAATTTTAAAATCACAAATGATAGAAATAATGCCAAAATCATTATTAAGTCAATGAATGATGGTGAAACGAATGCGGCTGGATTAACTGATACTCAATACAACTCTTTAACTGGACACTTACTTAAGGCCACGGTTAGCTTAAATTCATATTATCTTTTAAATCCAAGCTACGGCTACAATAATGGCCGGATTGTGAATACAGTTGAACATGAATTAGGACATGCAATAGGATTAGGACATAAAGATGGGATTTCAGTTATGTATCCACAAGGATCTTTTTATACAATTCAACCAAGTGACGTCCAAGATGTTAAAAAACTATATCAAGAACAATAATAGCGACTCTGCTGAGAGTCGCTATTATTTTGTATTTTTCTTTTTTAATTGACTTTGCTTTTTAAAATATGGAATCCAAAATGTTATCACATAACCAACTGCAATTCCAACAAAAGTCCAAACCATAATATTTTTGACGAATAAGCCAATAAACAGACCAATTAAGCCAAAAATTCCAATAATAACTGATTGATCAAGTTGATTCATGTTCCTTCCCTCATTTCTCTCTTAACTATAGCAAAATTATATTAGTATAAGCATATTTTTATACTTAAATCGCCAATTATTTTATACTATATTTTATGAACATAATCAGCTTTAAATCTATAAATATAAGCATTTATCAAAGCTATACAAATCGAAATTATATATTTTCAACATAAGAAAGGAATGGTATATCCTTTATGGATAGTCAGAAACAACCTCCCGCGTATTCTCAAACAAAAGACGAGTTATTTTCAAATCTAGAAACAAGCTCAGCTGGTTTAAGCGAGCCAGAAGTTGACAGGCGTTTAAAAAAATATGGGCATAATGTTCTAAATAAAAAGCCTCCTAAGTCAATTTTAAATATGCTCAAAGAGCAAATCTTTGATCCAATGATTTTAATTTTATTAGGGGCAGCTACTTTTTCTGCTCTTTTAAATGAATGGGTAGAAGCTGGTGTAATTTTCTTCATTGTGATAATCAACTCTATTATTGGTATTATCCAAGAAAAGAAAGCCCAAGCTTCTCTTGCCGCTCTAAAAACAATGAGTGCTCCAACTGCAACAGTAATTAGAAATGGATCTGAAAAAATTGTTTCAGCTAGTGAATTAGTAGTCGGCGACCTAGTTATCTTAACCAACGGTGATATGGTGCCGGCGGATCTACGCCTAACTCAATCCAATAACTTGAAAATTGCTGAAGCTTCTTTAACCGGGGAGTCAATTGCCAGTGAAAAGAATGCAGCTGCTGTTCTTTCTCCTGACTGTCCCTTAGGCGATAGAAAAAATATGGCCTACACTTCTTCAATTGTTACTTATGGTCGAGGAAGTGGAATTGTAACCAAAACTGGGATGAATACAGAAATTGGTCAAATTGCTGGAATGCTAGAAGACGATGATACTAGTGATACTCCACTGAAGAGGAAACTTAACGCTGTGGGAAAAATTTTAACAATTATTGGTTTAATAATTTGTGTTTTAATTTTTGCCATCGGTGCTTTTTATGGACGTCCTCTTCTACCACAATTTTTAGTAGCAATTTCTTTAGCTATTTCAATCATTCCAGAAGGACTTCCAGCAACTGCAACCATCATTATGGCACTTGGAGTACAGCGAATGGCTAAGGAACATGCCTTAATCAAAAATCTACCAGCAGTTGAAACACTTGGAAACGCAACAGTTATTTGTTCTGACAAAACAGGAACTCTAACGTTAAACAAAATGACAGTAACTCATTTAGCTAACGGAGATGATTTCCTTAACAAAAAGATCTTAAAAGTTCAAAAAGCAGTTAAAAACAATAATGCTTATAAAGACTTAATGTATGCTGCTAGTCTTTGTAATGATGCTTCTCTTAGTCCTGCTAGTCCAGAAGAAATTATTGGTGACCCTACAGAAGGGGCCTTAATTCCACTAGCACAAGATTTTGGATATTCTGTCTCCAGCTTAAGAAAAGAATATCCAAGACTTGGCGAGTATCCTTTTGACTCAATTAGAAAACGTATGTCTACAATTCATGAAATAAACAATGAATATGTTGCCTACATTAAAGGAGCACTTGACGAACTACTACCACTCTGTGACTCCATTGCTACAAGCAATGGAGTGCAGAAATTAACTAAGACCGATAAAGAAAACATTTTAGCCTTATCACATAAGATGTCTGACCAAGCCCTGAGAGTTTTAGGTTTTGCCAGCCGAACCATTTTGAATTTACCGCAAGAAAATGAAAACATTGAACAACATTTAGTTTTCTTAGGAGCTGTTGGGATGATTGACCCAGCTAGAGATGAAGTTAAAGCATCAATCAAAATGGCTCGCAAAGCAGGCATTAAAACTATTATGATTACTGGTGACCATAAAAATACTGCGGTTGCTATTGCTAAAAATTTAGGCATTTATGCTAATGGAAATACTGTTATTTCTGGTACTGAATTAAACGAGATGACAGATAGCGAATTAGATCAAGCAGTTAAGTCAACCACAGTTTTTGCTCGTGTTTCACCTAATGATAAGTTAAGAATTATTCAAAGCCTAAAGCGAAATGAAGAAGTGGTAGCTATGACAGGTGACGGAGTTAATGACTCTCCCGCTTTAAAAGCAGCTAATATCGGAGTCGCGATGGGAATTAGTGGTACTGACGTTGCTAAAGATGTCTCAGACATGATTTTACTTAACGATAGTTTTACAACTATTACTGCCGCCATTAAAGAGGGACGAAAGGTTTACCGCAATATTCAGAAAGTAATTCAATTTTTACTAGTCGGTAATATTGCAGAAATTACTACTTTATTTATTGCTACCCTCTTTAATTGGGACGCACCACTACTTGCTGTTCATATTCTTTGGGTCAATTTAGCTACCGCCAGCTTACCGGCTCTAGCTTTAGGAGTAGACCCCGCAAGTAAAAATATTATGAAGCATAAACCAGTGAAGACTGGAACCTTATTTGAAAGAGATCTAGTCTGGCGTGTTATCAGCCAAGGAATCTTTGTTGCCTTAATGACACTATTAGCTTATTGGATTGGAGACACTTTTGATAATCCGATTGCTGGTCAAACAATGGCCTTTTGTGTTCTAGCTTTATCTCAAATGCTCCGCACATTTAATCAACATTCTAATACTGATCCGATTTGGATTAGAGGAAACAAAATTAATATTTGGTTAATTGTATCCTTTATCGTTTCAGCAGTTTTAATGGGAGTTATTCTATTTACTCCTAACTTACAATCTCTCTTTCATTTGACTAATCTGACATCAAGACAATGGCTAGTAGTCATCATTCTTTCTCTATTCTCAATCTTACAAGTTGAATTAATGAAGCTAATCAAGCGATCTTTTAAAGCTCGTCAACAAAGCCGAGCATTAGAATCAGTCACAGATTAGCACATTATATTAATAGAACTTTAGTAAGCATATTTTTATACTTAATAGCAAATACCTTGTACAATAAAAATATAAATTTAATACTTACATAAGCATAAAGGCATAATTAACTTTATGCTTTCTACTTTTCTGTAATCAAATAACTAACACATTTTAAATATAAAAACAGCCAAATTACTCTATCTTGAGTAGTTTGGCTATTTTTATTATCAGAATTTAACTTTTTATGCTAAATAGATTTTTTCATAACTGCTGCAAGTGCCTGCTCCTTAATTTTATCTACATCAACTTTATTAAGCTTTTCATATTCTCGCGCTAAAACATCACATAAATATAATTGTGATACCTGACCAGCTACGGTACCAATATTCATAAATTCACTAACGGACGTCTGCAAACTTACATCCCCTAATTGAGCAATTGGTGATGTAAGATCGTTAGTAATAGCAATAATTTTAGCGCCGTATTCTTTAGCAACTTTGAGTGAATCATAAGTGTCTTTAGTATGACCAGAGAGTGATAAGCCAACTACTAGGTCATCTTTACTTAATAAGGTCGCAACTTGAACTTGAATATGCGGATCAGACTCCGCATTGGCAATCAAACCAATTCTAAGCCAGGTTCCTAGATGATTCACCTGAGTGTCCTAAACCAAAAATATGAATTCGGCGCGCTTTAGCTAATAAACTAACTGCTTGTTTTAAAACATAAGGATTGATCAATTCTTCTGTTTTTTCAATTGAAGAAATTAAAACTTTACTACTTAACTCTGAAGATGTTTGAGCTTCTTCATGACTTTTTGAGCTAGTCATCATTGAATCTTGTGCTAAAGCTATTTTTAGATCCGAGAAACCTGAATAGCCTAATTTTTTACAAAGTCTAACAATTGTGGCATCTCCAGTATTAGTTGCAGTCCCTAGCGACTTAATCGTGTTATAAATCACATGTTCAGTATGAGTCGCAATATAGTTAGCTAATTTATTTTCTAATTTAGTTAACTTGTCTTTATTTTGATTGTATCGCTGTATAAATTCCATTGTCTCACATCCTGATTACAACTATATCATACTTTTATAAGAAAGCGCTTGTATAAAAAATAAAATTCATTATATTATTTATTTTGGGGGGTAAAACTCCAAAATTATATTTATTTGGAGTATATTTACAAATGAACAAAGAAGAATTTATTAACAAGATCCATGGTGGCTTAATTATTTCATGTCAAGCTTTGCCAGGCGAACCACTCTATACAGAAGAAGGCGGAATTATGCCCCTAATGGCTAAAGCGGCCCAAGAAGCAGGCGCAACAGGCTTAAGAGCAAATTCCGTTAGAGACATTAAACAAATTAAAAAAATTGTTGATCTTCCAATGATTGGAATTATCAAACGGGACTATCCACCAGAAAAGCCCTATATTACTCCAACTATGAAAGAAGTAGATGAATTAGTTGAAACTGGCGTAGAAGTAATTGCAATTGATGCAACTTTGCGTCCAAGACATGATGGTAAGACAGTAAATGAATTCATTAAAGAAATAAAAACTAAGTATCCAAATCAACTTTTAATGGCTGACACTTCAAATTTTGAGGAAGCAAAAAATGCTTATGAGGCAGGCGTTGATTTTGTTGGTACTACTCTTTCTGGCTACACTGAAGAAAGTCCTAAAACTGATCACCCAGACTTTGATTTAATTAAAGCTCTAGTTGATGCAGGTCTTCCAGTAATTGCCGAAGGGAAAATCCATACTCCAGAACAATTAAAGCAAGTTATTGACATCAACCCAGCAGGAATTGTAGTCGGAGGAGCAATCACTCGCCCATTACAAATTGCTAAAACTTTTACTTCAGTTTTCGAAAATTAACCGAGCGTAACGAAATGAGGCGTAATCATGTCTAAGAAATTTTCTCATATTGGCCAAGCCTTCTCACAATTAGGGCAAGCCTTTATGCTTCCAATAGCTATTTTACCTGTAGCCGACTTACTCCTAGGGCTAGGCGGAGCCTTAACCAATAAAGTTGCCGTTACCTCTTATCCTTGGCTTAATCAAGAATGGCTTCAAACAATTCTAAAGATAATGAATTTTGCAGGAAGTGCTGTCTTTAATAACTTAGCTCTTATTTTCTCAATTGGTTTGGCAGTTGGTTTAGCAAAAGGAGATAAAGGAACTGCTGGACTAGCAGGTGGCGTTGCCTATCTAGTATATACAGCCACAATCTCGGGACTTCTCTAATTATTTTCACCTAAAAACACTATTGATACAGGGGTATTAGGTGCAATTGTTATTAGATCAGTTGTTGCCTACCTTCATAATCACTATC
>NHCFJ05603__coassemble_118_pt1 | contig 9712 bp, 9 predicted proteins | sample NHCFJ05603__metabat2_low_PE_012 | metagenome-assembled genome bin NHCFJ05603
CCACCCGGTTAGAACAAGCAAGCATTTCTTCAGCAGCTCCTTTTGTTACTAATAAGTGTTCATGCTTCTTATTCATTACCACGACACTCATTCGTCTTCTTTTAAAGTCAAAGGGAATCTCATCAATTTTTTGATAATTTTGATTAATGTCATTTGTATCTAATTCACCTTTAGCTGCATCAATGATCGCCTTATCAATTAAGTCTTTCATCCCTGTTTGATAGTAACTGTTCAAATATGATAGTTCTAAGACTTTTGATTTTTCTTCTAAATTCAAATCATAGTGACGCTCTAAAACTACTTTGTCTTGTGTTAAAGTTCCAGTTTTATCTGTGCAAAGAATATCGGCGGACCCAAAGTTTTGAATTGAATTCATTCTTTTAACAATGGTTTCGTGCTTTGCCATTTCAACTGATCCCTTAACTAGATTACTTGTAACAATTACAGGAAGCATTTCTGGAGTTAGTCCCACAGCTGTAGCAATAGCAAAAATCAATGCATTAAGCCGATCCCCTTTAGTCAAAACATTAATTAAAAATACAAGTGGTGCAATTACGGCAGTCATAATCAATAAAATTTTTGAAACATTTTTGATTCTAATATCAAAAGTTGTTTCTTTATTTTTATTCTTGCTAAGAGTACGTGCTAAATTACCAAAAACTGTCTCATTACCTGTAGCAAATACAACACCCATTGCAGAGTCAGAAACAATATTTGTTCCTTCATATAAAATATTCGGATAATCTAGATAATTATCATTTTCCTTTGGCTTTTTATCTGCTAGTTTCTCAACAGGACTAGATTCACCGTTTAATGAACTTGCTGAACAAAAGAGATCCTACTTTTTAATAAATATAGATCTGCCGGCACTAAATCTCCAGCAGTTAGATTGATGATATCACCGACTACAAAATCTTTAGATTGTAATCATAATAATGACTGTACTGAGATCTTTTTGATCTATAGGAACAAAAAGATAGTTAGTCAAAAAAGATAAAAGGGCTAAGAATAGTAATACTCCCGTAAATGGAGTCATGAAAGCATCAAATAAAAAATGCAATCTGGGATGACACTCTTTATTTGATACTTCATTTAAACCATCTCGCTCTAAACGCTTTTTTGCTTGCGTAGGACTTAATCCATTAATTGATGTATCTAATTGCTTTAAATACTTCACTCTTTTCTTTTCCAGCAATTTGCTTAGCTAAAGTCGCATCAGTTACTATACGATCTTTAGAGTTGAATTTTAACATAGTAATCTCTCCCTCTAAAAAATCGGCAAATAAACAAAAAGACCAACGTAAAAACTGCATTGGTCTTAATAATAGCGATTTAATACTCGTCGTTCAGTTTTAACACTACGTAACGTAAAGTCTTTTCAACTAGATGACTGGGAAAAGCCTTAACTCGACAGTTCCTGTTTGACCCGTTGGCATCTCTGGATGTTCCTGGGCATCAGCATATATTTACGTAGAGTCTCACCTAACAGTTTATTTGCTTCTTTATTTAATTAACGACTATAGCCTAAACGACTATTATTTATCCCTCAACCATCTTTAAAGAAATTATAAAGTTTACTAAAAAAGTTAAGCACTACCATTAGCACTTAACTTTTTATACACATCAATTTATTAATATAAGCTTTATAAATTTAACCTGACTTGTCATATTCTTCATCCGAAACTGGTTCAAGCCATGTAGTTTTACCCTCTCCGATCATTACTGCTACATGAGCAAACCATGAGTCCTTGGTGGTACCATGCCAGTGTTTAGTGTTAGGGTTAACAATTACGACATCACCGGGAACCATCTTTTGTGCTGGTTTACCTTCTTCTTGATTCACCTGCCACAGCAATTAAGATTTGAGGTATTGAGTGCAGTGCCAATCGTTGCGACATCCAGGCTCAAAACTGACATTGCTGACACCAGTTTATGCCTCTTTACTTGAAGCTAAAAACTCTTTCCTTGAAAGTATTTTGCGTATGCATCGTTATATTTACCAAAGCCAGAGACACTGTTTTTTACTTCTTCTTCATTTTTTCCTCCGTAAACCCCTTTATTTCTCCCATCTATTATTTTATATCTACCCTTTATAAATTAAAAATAGTTATTTCTACTAGATATCTATGCATTTAAGGTATGGTCTTTTACTACCTAGGCTAAATATTTAAGATACCTCTTATAATTTGCTATATTTAAGATAATAAGAAGAAAGAGAGTGTATAACTTATGAAAATCACTTTTAAAGGTAAAGAAGTTAAATTAATAGGTACTCCTCCAGCAGTTGGAGAAGAAATGCCAAACTTTACAGTACTAAATAAGAACAATCAAGAATTCACTAAGTCCGATTTATTAGGTAAATTTAGTTTAATTAGTGTAGTACCAGATATTAATACTTCTGTTTGCAGTATTCAAACCAAAACTTTTAATAAAACAATGGATAAATTTCCAAAAATTAACTTTTTGACTATTTCAACTAATACGGTTGAAGACCAGCAAACTTGGTGTGCCGCCGAAGATGTTAAAAATATGCAATTGATGTCTGATAAAAGTTTGTCATTTGGTAAGGCAACTGGCTTATTAATTCCTGAATCCGGTATTCTTGCTCGTTCTGTTTGGGTCCTTGATCCTAATGGTAAAATTCTATACCGTGAATTAGTTGATGAAATTACACATGAGCCAAACTATGATGCAGTATTAAATGAACTAAAACAATTGCATTAATGTTTATCAAAATCAGTTTATAGAAAAAGTGTTTACCCGATTTTAAAGTCTTGATGGTAAACACTTTTTTCTTGATTAAAATTTAATATAAAATGGTTAAAGAACTACTACGAATAATTAAGGAGGATTAGATATGTCATTAACGGTTAATCTTTACTATACCGGTAAAAATGGAAGTGCACGGAAATTTGCTGAAGAAATGGAAAGTAGTGGTGTAGCCGATCGTATTCGAAAAGAACCAGGAAATGAAAAATATAAGTACTTTATACCATTAGATGATCCTGAAACTATTCTTCTAATTGATAGCTGGAAAAACCAAGAATCTCTTGATGCTCACCACGCTTCACCAATGATGCAAGAATTAGCCGATCTACGTAATAAGTATGATCTTCATATGCGTGTAGAGCGTTACATTTCTGATAAAAATGGTGTTCCAAGTAGTGATCAAAAATTTATTAGAAAATAATAGAGTTTTAATTATATTCAAAGACTAACAAAAAGGCGTATACCTAACATCTAAAAAAGATATTGGCTTACGCCTTTTTCTCTATATAAACTTCTAAAAATGTACTATTGTTGAACTTACTATTAGTAACATAGAAACTAGAATCAGACTTTAGAACAATCATTAAAGCGTTAGATTCACCACAGTTCGTATCTTCCCATGGCATATAAATATTTTTAGTTTTTCCAGATTTAAAAATCAAATCTACATCAACTAAATCATGGAATTTAGCAATCCGGTCAGCTAAATTATATTCTTCCCAGGTTTCAATGGTATTTACTCTATCCCAGTCAGCAATCATAGTAAACCCATCACATTCAAGGCCTGTTTCAAGGACATCACTATCTTCTTCTTCATGGTCCCAGCGATGGCTTAAGTTAGTATATACATTTTTAAAATTGAAATAAGGAATATACTCAATTGGAATCTGCTCAGACTCACAATTTTCAAAATTAAATTGAATTGCTTTTAACTTTTCCATACTATGCTTCCATCCTCTCAAACTTTACTGAATTGCCACTTTATTATACAAAATTATTCAGCAATTTTAACTAATTAATAAGGATGAAAAATATATAGGCCCCAATATAATACTTTTTAGCTTCTTTCTTCAATTAATTTTAACTGTATTCCAAATAACAATAAGACTTATTGAGAGGATAAATATATATCTTACTTAACCCTCTTATTTTTATTAACTAATCTTTCCATTTCACGTTTAAGCGTTTCTTATCTTCTTTTTTCTTGAAGTGTTCTTTTACCTTAGGTACAACCTCTTCACCATATATTTTGATTGCATTCATAACTTCTTCGTGTGGCATTGAAGCGATTGGTAAGTGAAGATAAAATCTATTTAACCCAAGTTCTTCCATCACTTTAATTATCTTATTAGCTACAGTTTTACTATCACCAACAAAAATTGCACCATTTTCTCCGACTGATTCAAGATATTGATCATAGGTCATTCCAGTCCAATGAGGTCTTTCTTTACTAATCTGATCTACAAGAAGCTTAGTTGGATAAAAATATTCCTTAATTGCACGATCTTTATCTTGATTTAGCCATCCCCATGAATGAGCAGACACTGGCATTTTACTTAAATCATGGCCTGCTTTTTTAGCTACTTCTCTATAAAGCGTAATCATTGGCTTAAAGTCTAACGGATTGCCGCCGATAATTGCATAAACTATTGGTAAACCTAACTCAGCAGTCCGAATAGTTGAATTGATACTACCACCACTTGCTACTGAAATTGGAATTGGCTTCTGAGTGCGAGGGTATATTCCCTTGTGATCTACTTTAGGAGTAAATTTTCCGCCCTTCCAATCCAAAATTTCATGTTTATCAATTTCTAAAAGCATTAACAATTTTTCAATAAAGAGATCATCATAATTTTCAATGTTATAGCCAAATAAATCAAAAGCTTCTGTAAATGATCCTCGGCCTGCCATAATTTCTACTCTACCAAGTGCAAAAGCATCAATAGTTGCATATTGTTCATAAACTCGAATTGGATCAATTGTTGGGAGATTAGTAGTCGCACTAGATAGATGAATATGCTTGGTTTTAGCAGCAGCTGCTGCTAAAACTATTTCAGGAGCTGAGACAGCAAAGTCTTTTCTATGATGTTCACCAATTGCAAAAGCATCAATCTTCAATTCATCGGCCAGAATAATTTCATCAAGCAAATCTCGAATTCTCTCATCATGACTAATTGCTTTACTTGTTGTTTTAAGTGGCGTTGTTTCACCAAATGAAGAAATACCTAATTCAATACTCATGATTATTCATCCTCTCTTATTTACTTACTTTTCGTAAGTGAATAATAACACAAAAAATTTTATAATTCAAACTTTGTATTGAATTCTCTCTTAGTATAAGATCCAAATAAAATTAAGAAAAATATTTTAGACTGCTGATAGGCAAATTAGTTAGAAATAAAAAATAGAAGTAGCTTATTCTTAAGTTGGCTACTTCCATTTTTATTAACTGTTTATTTTATTTAATTTAAACTGATCTACATAATCTGCTAAATACTTCACGGTCAGGCTGTGCGGATCTTTAATTAATTCTAATGGTCTACCTTTAGCCACTAGCTTTCCTCCATTTTCACCACCACGTGGTCCTAAATCAAGCATGTAGTCAGTATTAACGATTAAGTTAAGATCATGCGTAATGGTAATTATAGTTGCGCCTTGATCAATAAGTTTTTGCATTACATGAACTAATACCTTTACATCTAATGGATGCAGACCAATAGTAGGTTCATCAAAAACAAATAAAGTATCGTCTTGTCTTTGACTTAAGTGTGTCACTAACTTTAATCTCTGTGCTTCTCCACCAGACAAAGTTGGTGTACTTTCTCCTAAGTGTAAATAATCAAGACCTACTTTCTTTAATAAAAGTAGATCACGTTTAATTTTGGGAATCTCTTTAAAAATTGGAATAGCTTCGTTTATATCCAGGTTAAGAACATCAACAATTGAAAGATCATGCCATTTAACTTTTTGAATTTTTTGATTATATCTATCTCCATGGCAAATAGGACAAGTTTGCTGCATATCAGGCAGAAACTGGATGTCTAAGGTGACGATTCCTGTACCACCACAAGTTGGACAAGCTCCTTCTTTATTATTATAAGAAAAGTAACTGGGAGTATAGTGCTTTTCTTTAGCCAAAGGTTGCTGAGCAAAGAGCTTACGCAAATTATCCATAATGGAAGTGTAAGTCGCGACTGTTGAACGCATACTCTTTCCAATTGGAGAAGCATCAACACTTACAACATGATGCACAGGAGAATTAAATTCTTTAACTTGCTTTGGCAAAGGTTGACCCTTATCTTGGGCCTTAATTGCTGTAACAATAGAATCTAAAATCAAACTAGTCTTACCTGCTCCTGAAAAGCCAGTTACAGCAGTAATTTGATTTACAGGAACGCCTGCTTTAATATCATGTAAATTAAAATAGTGATCTACTTCGAAAGTAACTTGCTCGGAATTAACTTGATCGCTAACTTTACGAGCCATTAAATCGGCTTTGCCATCTAAATAAGGTGCAATCAAAGATTGAGGATCTTTTTCAATTTCTAAAGGAGTGCCTTGATCTAAAATTTCTCCTCCAGCTTCACCAGAACCAGGACCGATTTCAATAATTTCATCAGCTGCTTTTATAATATCAACATTATGATCAACGACCACAAGGGAATTACCTTGTGCAACTAAATTCCGTAATACTTTAATTAATCCATCAACATTTGCGGGATGCAATCCAATTGAAGGTTCATCTAAAACATATAAAACTCCGGTAGTTTCGGTACGTAAAGTTCTAGCAAGTTGGATTCTTTGTAATTCACCAGTAGATAGGGTATTCCCAGCTCGTGCCATGGTTAAATAATCTAATCCTAAATCCAGTAATGGCTGCAAATTATTAATAAATTCATTGAGTAAGGCTTTAGCCATGGGATGTATATTTTCTGGTAGACTGGCCAGAAACTCTTTACTCCATTTAGGCAAATCGCCTAATTGCATATGTTGAACTTGATCGATATTCTTTCCATTAACTAACTGATTAAGTAATTCTGGACGAAGACGCGTTCCCTGACAAACCGGACAAGTTGAATAAGTAAAAAATTCTGAAAGACGTTTCTGTGCTCGTTCACTTTTACTACTTTCAGCTGATTTTAAAACGGCTTGATGTGCATTTTCATATAAAGCATTAAAATTATGAAAAACTCGACCGGTTCCTGATAATAAATCCATCTTATACTTCTTTTCAGGGCCATTTAAAACAAAGTCTTTCTCTTTCTCAGTTAAATCCTTATAGGGAATGTCAATTCTAACACCTGCATGTTCAGCTACATTTGGCATAAAGTTCCTTCCAGGTAAGTTCCAAGAAGCTACCGCACCGTCTTTAATTGATAGATTGGGATCGGTAATTAATTTACTTTCGTCTAATTGGCGTACCTTACCAGTTCCACCGCAACGCTCACAAGCTCCATCAGAATTAAAAGAAAAATCTTCCGCACTTGGAACGTGAAACTTTACACCACAAGTTGGACAAGTAACCTGCCCCATCTCATCTCCGGACTTAGACATTGCTTCTGCAATATCTAAACTTGGGGCAACTCGGTGTCCATTCGGACAGACCGGTGAACCTAATCTTGAAAAAATTAGCCGTAAAACATTATATGTTTCAGTAGTTGTTCCAACAGTCGCTCGTTCATTAGGAACACTGGGTCTCTGGCGCAGGGCTAAGGCAGATGGAATATGTTTTACACTCGTTACATCCGCTTGCGCACCTTGTTTAATCCGTCGACGCATATAGGTAGATAGAGCGTCCAAGTAGCGCCGCGACCCTTCTTCATATAAAATTCCCATTGCTAGGGATGATTTTCCTGACCCCGAAAGTCCTGAAATAGCCACGAATTTATGAAGTGGGATATCTACATTAATATTCTTTAAGTTATGAACACGTCCACCACGAACTTCAATCTTTTTTGGGACTGCCATTTTATTTCCTTCTTTATCATTTCTATAATTGAGATAATTTATACCTATATATTATAGGAAACTTTTTACTCAGTTGTTAAATTTCTGTTTTCATACATATTCTATGTGTAGTTTTTTCTTACAATATAGAATTATTCGTTCTCTCTAACAACCTCTTCCAAACTAGAAAAAAGTTATAAAAAGTTATAAAATTAAATAAAAGTTATAAAAAGTTATAAAAAGAGGTGTAACTAAGTGGAAAATCCTTTTAATCCTAGTTTTGGAAAAATGCCCAGTGTTTTCTTAAATCGTGATTCATTAACTCAACGTATCGTTACTGAATTGAACAGAGTGGGATCACCTTTTCAAACATCCCTTCTTTACGGACAACGTGGTTCGGGAAAAACTACATTGATGACAGAAGTTTCTAACTTAATAAGTAAAGATAAAAATTGGTTAGTAATTAATTTAGTTCTAGATGATGATCTCTTAGTCTCCCTAATAAATCAATTACAACGACATCTTCTTAACTTGAAGATTATAAAAAACATCGACCTAAAGATGAACTTCTTTGGACTTGATATGAGTGCTAGTTTCCATCAACAGACTGAATCTAATTTTCAATTGTTATTCCAAGATGCCTTAGAGAAACTAACGAAAAAAGGGTTTCATGTTTTAATTAACATTGACGAAGTACATTTAACACCATTATTAAAAAAGTTTGCTAGTTGTTATCAAATTATGATTCGAAACAATCTTAATGTTTCTTTACTTATGGCAGGTTTACCAGAAAATGTTTCAGAAATCCAAAATGATGATGTTCTTACCTTTTTATTGCGTGCCAATCGAATTGTTTTGAATCCTTTAGACATTGAAAGTATAAAAAATAGTTATCAGCACATTTTTAGTAAAGCTGGCTATACGTTTTCTACTGAAGCTCTTTTATATATGACTAAACAAACTCAAGGATTTGCTTATGCTTTTCAATTATTAGGCTATCATTTGTGGGAAGAAATTATTCATTCCTCCAATAAGACGATCTCTATATCTGATATAAACAACATCTTAGACACCTATATTAGTGAATTAAATAGAAATGTTTACTTCAAAGTTTATAGTGACTTGTCTGAACGTGAAAAAGAATTTGTACAAGCTATGGTTAAATCCAAGCAACACAAAGTTAAAAGCCAGGTTATTGGTAATCTTATGAAAAAAGGACCTAATTACATTGCTGTATATCGCCGAAAATTAATTGATGACCAAATTATTAAACCAAATGGTTACGGCTATGTTAGCTTTTTATTACCCTACTTCGATAAATTCGTTGAACAAGAGATGATTTTAGATGGATTTTAAAATTCATCTAGAACTTTTTAGTTTCTCTCTTTCTTATCTCTCGTGATTTAATTAAATATAAATAAAATGAGTAATAATTTCCCTACAGTGTATATAGAAAATTATTGCTCATTTTATATCTAAGATTTCTTTTAGTGCCTTATATACTTCAGGCGCAAAAGATAAAATCCTATCAACATTAATGTACTTATGCAAAACAATTCTAGAATCCCGTAAAAAGTATAAAATTGTGCCACAAAGTATAATGAGGCTTTAAAATGTACAGTGAAAATCCATTTGATGCCGAATTCGGTGGAATTCCTGAACTATATCTTGACTTTAATAATGATACTGTCAAATATGCTAAAAGAGCACATCGTTACAAAAAACACCCCACTTACTCACTCTTTATTACTGGTGTTCGTGGTTCAGGTAAAATAGTTTTTATGAACAAAGTTGGCAAAGAACTTAATAAATATGATGATACAATCGTGGTAACTCTTCATAATACTGAAGATTTATTCCGTATAATGTACATTAAGCTAGCCCCAATGCTTAACAAATTAAAAAAGTGGTCTTCATCTGTTTCAATTAGCTTACCATTCGTTTCTATAAATTTTGCTGAGGTAAATGAAAAACATGATGAAATCTACTATAAAAC
>NHCFJ05603__coassemble_193_pt1 | contig 7550 bp, 9 predicted proteins | sample NHCFJ05603__metabat2_low_PE_012 | metagenome-assembled genome bin NHCFJ05603
GGTGTTATACTGCCTGTATTTTTTATGGGAATTGCTAGTTACTTGTTTGGGATGCAGTTCCTTGAGGCACTTTTCATTGGAATTGTTTTTGCCGCTACTAGTGTTTCTATTTCCGTTGTAGTTTTACAAGAAGCTAATCAAATTCATACCCGAGCTGGTACAGCTATTTTAGGAGCAGCAGTTGTTGATGATATTTTAGCAGTTATTGTTTTAAGTTTATTTACTACTTTTAGCCATGAAGGTGGAAAAAGTGGTTTAACGAATAACTTTTTCCTTAACTTACTTATTGAAGTAATATACTTCGTTGCCGTTTGGGTTATCTTCAAATTTATTGCGCCATATTTTATGAAGTTGGCTGAAAAAGTGGAAGTTGATTATGCAGTAGTTATTGGCTCCCTAGTTCTTGCTCTCTCCATGGCCTGGGCAGCAGATTTTGTAGGCTTAAGTGCTGTTGTTGGAGCATTCTTTGGTGGTCTAGCAATTAGACAAACTCCACAATATAAGGAAGTTCAGTCTTCTGTTAGTGCAATTGGTTACTCTATTTTTATTCCTGTTTTCTTTGTAAATATTGGACTATCCATGACATTTGCTAGCTTTATCAAAGATATCTGGTTCATTATTGTTATGACTATCCTAGCAGTATTATCAAAATTCTGGGCTGGTAAATATTCAAGTGAATTATTTGGTTTTACCAAGAATGAAGGAAATATTGTCGGAGCAGGGATGGTATCGCGTGGTGAAGTAGCGCTGATTGTAGCACAAATTGGAATTACTCATCACTTATTCCCAGAAGACATTTATTCAAGTTTGATTTTGGTAATTATTATCACTACAGTTCTTTCACCATTTATTTTGAACTACTATATTAAGCGTGAAGTAAAAAAGAACTAAAGCAAAAACGAATTAGCTGTGATTGTAGCTAATTCGTTTTTTTCATATTCTAATTTATTGAAATACTTCCTGTTGGAATATCTATATCTACTTTAATAAATTTAGAAAGTGAATAATCTTGATTAACCAATTTTTGATTAGCTATATTAAACATAGTTCATCCTCCAACTAATATAATTACAATAATGCCAATGCTAAATAATGTCTTTTTCCAATTCATCTAAATATAGTCCTTTAAGTCAAGTATTTCGTCATATTGCTTTAACTCATCTTCTTCATAGTGGTGAATTACTTCAATGAAAGTTAAATTTGAAGCTAGCAAATATTGATGAATTATATCAGAAGTTTTTTTATCAAGAGAAGCGTTAATCTCATCAAGTAATAGGACTGGTCTTTCCATTAAAATTGCTCTAGCTAATTCAATCCGTGCCAACTGTCCGCCTGATAATTTATCAGCTGCTTCCCCCCAATTGATAATCAAAACCTTTTTCTTCAATTAATTCATTTAAGTCTAATTTATCGCAAACTTCCTCTACCTTTTCCCGGGAAATATTTTTTCCTAAAGTCAGATTAAACAATAAACTATCCGCAAAAATAACCGGTGCTTGGCTTGCATATGAGAATAAGTCTGGAAATGTACCAGCTTTTACTCTTTTATCATTTAATCTAATCGCCTCTGCTTTTCCATATTTTCCATATAGTAAGAACTGCAATAAAGTCGACTTTCCTGCTCCAGATGGTCCAATGACAGCAATTTTCTTACCTGACTTGATGTTTAAGTCAATCCCAGTAGCTAATTGCTTGCCATCTCTCTTTAGGATCAAATTCTCTACTTGTAAGTCTTGTAAACTTACAGTTTTGCTGTTTTCTTGATCTGTTTCTTTATCTAAAAATCCATTAACCTTCTCAACTATCTTCTTAGTAGTAGATAACTTACTTCTGTCATCTAAGATAAATAAAATTGGATTTACAAATGAATTAGCTAATTGCACAATTGCAAATAAAGCTCCTAAGCTTGTTTGCCCTTTTACAACTAAATAAATTCCAAATAGAAATGGCATCAAAAACGTAATAATATTGGCAATAAAATTAATCCATGAGTTAGTATCAAGATTTAAAAGATTCATCTTACTCAATGTCTGTTCTAGCTTGGAAATTGCTTGTTTATTTTTAGCAACCGCCTGATTTTGACCATCATACAGATGTAGCGTTTCAACACCAGCTAAGAAGTTTTTAGTTTGATTAACATACTTACTATTAGCACTAGTCCACTTTTCAGAAGATTCTTGAATCGGCTTTTGAAAAACATTAGAAACAATCATTGGAATAAAAGATCCAACTAGGAATAGTAATGTAAGTAACCAATTAACTGCTAAAGCATAGCCTAGTGCTAATACTAGTGAAAAAATCTGCATAATAATTTCAATTTGAGCATTAAAACGATTAGTTTCAAGTAGTTTAAAATCATTAGTTAAAAATCCTAAACTATCACTATTTTCATCTTTTGACTCTTCTAGCATCCCACCCAAAATATGTGTCCTTAAATAAGTGTTAGTTTCCTTAATCGTATTAGTTTTCAATCTGTTAAATACTAAACTTGCAATTAAAGTAACAACTAATGGTGCAATAACAATAATCAAAAATTGTGCAATTTTACCCCAATTCTTATTAGTAGCAATATTAGTTAGTGTTTGAACAACATTAGCCATAATAATATTTTGAAAACTAGCAATTAAGCCAAAGATGATCATCAATATGAATCTAAATTTATTTGAATACTTGAACAGCATCTTCTCCATCCCCTCATCGATTTAAACTTGTTGATAAGAGTATATGATGAGATTATACTTAAAAATAAATCTCTTGCAGATCTGCAAGTTAATTTTTGGAGAATGAAAAAATGTATGGTCATGAATTCAAAGAATTACGCTTAGAACAAGGTATTACACAAAAAGAAGTCTGCCGTGGAATCTGCTCTGAATCAAAACTATCACGCTGGGAAAATGATCAAGTCGAGGTTGAATTTAGTACGGCAATGAAATTATTAAATAGAATTCACATTACTAGCCATGAATTTATGGGTTGGTCTAAATTCTCACCACGACCTGAAATAGATCCTGAACTTTCTGAAGCTATTGAAAAAGAAAATATCCCACTTCTCAAGCAAGTTACACAAAAACAACTAACCAAGTATCATAAAAATCATAATAAGTTTGATCTATTTATGGCTGCTAATCTATGTAATCAACTTTTTATTATCGAACATAAAAATTACTTACCTCCTATTGATCGAAAAAAGCTTTTTGCGATTTTTTCAAAAGTCAATTTATGGAGTCAATACTATATTTCAGCGTTTGGCGCATCAATTTTTCTATTCAATCCTAAGCAAATTTATGGTAGTTCAATACAAATAATTCGTAATATTGACCGCCTTAAAGAGGCTGAAACTAGTTTTAACTTAGAAATCATTATGGGAAGTTTATCAGATGGCATTTTACGGCTGATTTCACTTAATGAATTGTCTTATGCTCAGCGATTAGTTAAAGAACTTAAAAAAATTGAATTACCACAATATCTAATGTTTTTTACCCTAACCTTGACTTACTTGCAAAAGGCAATTGATTACATGAAAAATGGTGATGACAAACCAATACTTACATTAATTTCAGAAGTTTTAGATTTGGGATGCAGTGTCCAAGCAACTACCTACCTAGATATGTTTAAATATTTAAAAACGCAACGAAAAAAATACAATTTTTAACATAACGTCTACACTCATTTTTATTCGCTCCTAATATATAGTCACCATCATTTAATAGGCATAATAAAAAACGCAGTTTAAAGCTGCGTTTTTTGTAACTATAAAATACGATCAAATTATCGTAGCAACAATCCAGACTATATTCGTAACTAATAATACCAGAGCTACTAGCCCTTTAAACAAGTTTTTTCTCCTTGTAACAGAATATCTATTAACTAAATATTCCATACTCGCACCAACAACTATGTTCATTAATACCATTACCATACGATAAGGAAAGCTTCCCCCCCACCATGATGTTAAATTTAGTACTGCTAGTAGTGTAAAAGTTGTCGTTACACTGTAAGAATAACTGATTAATTTCACATTTTTCATAGGCTTTTCTTGACCTCTTTAAAAATAACGTACCAGAAATATAGATATGCTGAAATACACATGACTAAAATAGGAACCTTAATCAACAATGACCACTGCATTGTCATATTCATAATTGACACACGAATATTTGTTTTGAAGATAGCATCTACAAATAAAGGTAAAAAAGGAACTATTCCTAGTAATATCTTAAAAACTAATACTAATCTTTTCATAATATTATCCCTCTCAAAACAAACTATCTCTTGAACTGTCTAACTACTGCCGTAATTATCGCCAGCAAGTTAACACATATAAGAAATATAGTGCCTATTAAAAATTCAGTGTTCCAAAAGTCTTTAACCGCGGCTACAGTGTGAACACCAAATAACATGGTTCCAAAACTATAATAGGCCGAATAGATCGTTATCAATATTAATCCAACCATATTAATAGCCATTAAACCTAGTATCCATTTAATAAAATTCATTCCAACTACACTGCACTCCTTTCAGTTAATTATTTTGTTGAGACTAAGTATAAATTATAAAAGTGTGAAATAAAGAAAAATGGGTGTATTTACCCAATATTACATTATTTATATTTATCCTTAAACTTTTGTAACTCTTCCCCATACTCAGGCATACCTACAAGACAAAAACTTTTTATTATAGTATCGCAATATTGCAACGCAGACTTATCTTGATTCTTTTTATATTGAATGAAATAAGTGAAAAAGGTCATAGCACTTTTATAAAAGAAAAGATCAGGATTAGTTGGAACCTTATTAGCAAAATCAATATTCTCAAATTTATTTTCTTCGATAGAAAGGACTAAAACATTAATAGCTAAAGAAAATAGAGATTTTTTAACAAGTATAGATTCACGCACTTGATACTTTTCAATTATCTTTCTAACAATTGCTTCGTTATCAGCCGAACTATAGAAACGCATAGAATTGCAATACAGCATAAACTTAGTACTATTGAATTTTGGAATTTCAAAAATTTTCTTCTTAATCTCTTCTCTAATTTTTTGATCAGATTTATCCGGATTTAGTAATTCTAAAAGTCCATCAGCAATCAAATTTTGAATTTCTTTATCTTTTTCAGATAATTCACTCTCCGTAATCATTAATTTAACTTTTTTTAGTTTATCTTTGTCTACGTGATAATATGCTTCTTCCATTATCTTTCTTTGAATTTGAATCTGACTTTGATAGTTTTGGTCTAAAGTTTCAATAAATTCTGTAGCATCAATTTGATTATATCTAAGCAGATTAATTAAGTTTTCCGCTGAAATTTGATGTACATTTCTTTCTACTTTTCCGTAGTAAGATCGATCAATTATATTACCTGCAAATTCTTGTAAAGTTTTATTTTGGTTAATACGGTATTACTTGAGGAGATCTCCTATTGTCATTTTTACCTTCACCCCTAATCAAAAATTTTTATCACTATTTTAATGAGATAGACAGAACCAAACAAGTAAAAAATTTTCTGAGCAATTGCATTAACTAACCATTGCTGCATTTTAAGTGAAACAGTACTTACAACTGCAGCCAATAAAAAGTAAAACGATAAGATTATAAAAACAACAAAGAAAAAGGCCAAACACCTTACGTGCTTGACCCTACTTAAAAGAGGCTACATTAGCCTCTTTTTATGATCTTAATAAAAAGCAATGGTACAAATACCAAATTTCAACTATAAACACAATTACTAGATAACCATACCAATCAAAATTCACATCATGATTGCCAAATTGAGTTAAACAAACAAAACTAGAAACAAAATTCCGATTAAGCAATAAGCAAATGGAAAACCATATTTAATAATGTGCTGCCTAACTAGTAAATATAAAATGAATCCAATAATCGCTAAACTTAGAAACACCCAAAACATACAGTAAACCACCTACGTTTTAGTGATTTGCTCCTTCAACCGCTTCAATATCGCTCTTACCATCACGGTCAACAATAGCGCTAAGAGCTGCAGTTAACCCCTTAACAATATCATCAAGCGCCATTGATGGAGTATTGGGACGATTTACTACTTGCTCAGGTAAGAATGGAATATGAATAAATCCTGCCTTAATGTTAGGAAATTCCTTATCTCTCATATATTGGACTTGATACATAATATGATTACATACATAAGTACCAGCAGTATTTGAAACGCTAGCTGGTAGGCCCGCATCCCTAATTGCTTTTGCTTCTGCCTTAATTGGCAATTGTGTAAAGTAGGCAGTTTCTCCATCTTCATGAATTGGTTCGCCTAGTGGCTGGTAGCCTTCATTATCAGGAATACGGCCATCATTAATATTAATTGCAACACGTTCAGGAGTTAATCCAGAACGACCACCAGCTTGTCCAACATTTAAAACATAGTCTGGATTTTCTTTTTCAATTGCCTTTCTAACAACTTCAGCTGACTTATTAAAGACAGTTGGAATTTCCAATTTAAAAATTTCAGCCCCATTAATTTCATCAGGTAATCTTTTAACTGCTTCAATTGCAGGATTAATTTTATCTCCGCCAAATGGATCAAATCCTGTTACTAAAATTTTCATAATATTATCCTTTCAAAATTAAAATGCTAAAAAGTACATCAAACCAATTTGAACAATTAACAAAATAACTGCTACTGGTGCTTGCTGCTTAATAACGCCCATCTGATCTTTCATTTCTAAAAGAGCTACTGGCAAGGTATTAAAGTTAGCGGCCATTGGTGTTACCAACGTTCCGCAGTATCCTGCCGTCATGCCAATTGCCGCAACAACTACTGGATTGGCTCCTTGAGCAATTACAAATGGAATACCAATTGCTGCTGTAATTACGGCAAAGGCTGCAAAGGCATTACCCATGATATAAGTAAAGAGCGCCATCGCAATACAGTATAACGCCACTCCTAAGAAATGATTTCCAGCTGGAAAAACATGACTAATCATATCAGCGGTTAACTTACCAACACCGCAGGTAGTAAAGACTACTCCCAGCATTGCTAATAGTTGCGGTAAAACGCCAGGTGCACCAACGCTACGCACCATTCGCTGAGAATCTTTAAAGACTTGTTTAGCTGGGGCCTTAGTTAAAATAATTGCTAAGATCAATGAAACAACGGCACCAATACCGATTCCAACTTGACCACCCAACGGTGTAAACTGCGCAATCAAAATAGAAGTTAAGGCTAAAACTATACTTGGTAAAAATACTTTAGCTCCTAAACGCTTCGCACCTTCTTGCGCGGTTTTAGGATCTAACTTAGGCAAGTTACCAACTTGAATCTGCTTAAACAAGGCTAAAATTCCAATTACTAAAACCATTGCTCCAGAAACAACAGCTGGAATCCAATCTCCAAAGGCAAAAATAATTGCTAAAAAGAACCAAAAAACAGCTGTTCCAATTCTCGCCTTATTTGTCTTATCGCGCAAAGTTTCAATTCCAGCGACTGCCATACACAAACCAATCAAGGCATAAAGGATGGCGAGTAAAAAGTTAATCGTATTTTGCATTTTATTGACCCTCCCATTTCTTCATCTGACG
>NHCFJ05603__coassemble_167_pt1 | contig 6184 bp, 10 predicted proteins | sample NHCFJ05603__metabat2_low_PE_012 | metagenome-assembled genome bin NHCFJ05603
ATCATCGTGTCCACTTCCTACTCGTGTTATAGGATGTAAATGAAGTGGATTCTTTAATTGTTCACTTGCAACTGCATAAGCAACGGCTAACATCATGTTAGGTTGATTTACTTCATGCCCCACTTCTCTAGCAACCATTTCATTATATTGAGTAGCATAAGTTTGAGTGTAGTCTCGAAAGTCCATCCGATTCTTTGGAATTTGATTTATTTTTTGACCTAAATAAGAGAAATTTAAATTCGCATCCTCTACTCCAAAAAATAATTCTGACACTCCCAAATCACTCAACATTTTAATACTACCATTAGCAAAAATATCAGCTGGCTGCACAGCAAAAGAAAATGGTAGTTCGAATACCAAATCGGCCCCAGAAGCTAAAGCTGCCTTTGCTCTTTGCCACTTATCCATAATCGCCATTTGTCCACGTTGAACATAATTACCTGACATTACAACAATTATTGGATCATTTTTAGCTGCTAAGCGGGCTTGATTCATTAAAAACTCATGCCCACTATGAAAAGGATTATATTCAGCTACAATGCCAATTACACTCATACTCTTACCTTTAGTCTAAGTTTAATTCTAGTTTCTTACCATTGCTCCAAAGCTTTTCTAAGCCATAAAAGTCGCGTGCATCTTCGGTAAATACATTTACAACTACATCTCCCATATCTACTAAGAGCCAGTTAGAATCACGAGTTCCTTCAATACGGTAGTCTTCTTTTCCATGTTCATGGATCTTATCAATAATACTGTTAACGATGGCATGAAGTTGACGGTTTGAGCCAGCTGTTGTTACAACGTAGTAATCCGCCAAAATACTAATTCCTTGCATATCATATGCTTCAGTATCTTCACCATGTCTTTCATCGATTGCTTCTACAGTTAAATCTAATAATTTCTTACTATCCAATTTTATTTTTCCTTTCAAAATTCTAATCCTTTACTGACCATTTATTGTAAGCAGCAAATGTCTTAGGATAAATCTTTTTTCTATTAGTTATTAAAAAATCAAGTGTGTGGGCTAATTCAAAGCCTACCCCATCATCTAAGTTAGCAAAAGCTACTTTTCTTGCTTCTTCTACGCCAGGAAAGTCACGACCTGGTTCAATAAAATCTGCTACAAAGACAATTTTATCTAGTGTGGTCATTTCTACATCAGCAGTAGTATGACGCTTAATAGCAGTTAAAATTTCTGGATCAGTTATCTTTAATTCCTTTTCAATAAAATATGATCCCACAATTCCATGCCAAATAGCTCGATTATAATTAAGTAAATCTGGATCAAAATGCTGTTCCTTAATCACTTCAATAAATCGGGCAGGAGAGATTTGTTTTGCATAATCATGGATAAATCCTGCTAAAGCTGCCTTATCAGGATCATAATTATTAAGTTCAGCTAACTTACGACTAGTTTCACTTACACCAATACAATGCTTAAATCTCTTTTCATCCATGTTGCTTTTTTCTTTGGCAACAATCTCATCAGAAGTTAACGGGGAATATGTTTTAACAAAATTAATTTCAGTCACGATATAAGCCTCTTGATTCAATATATAAGCGTACACTTTCCGGTACTAAATACCGAATAGAATTACCGGTAGCTATATTTTGACGAATTAAGGAAGATGAAATATCTAAATTAGGTGCATCAACCCAAATCATTGGAAACTTGGAATTTTGCAGATAATTTGGTCTCCTAACGCCAACCAAAGTAGATAAAAGTACTATGGTCTCTGGTTCGCGCCAATTTTCAAAGTCGTTTACTTCGTCACTACCCATAATTAAGTAATATTGATTACGTGGGGCTCTCTTCTTTAAGTAACGTAAAGTATCAACCATGTATGAGGTTCCACCACGCATTATTTCAAAAAGCTTAACATGAAAGTGTGGATTATCATGAGTAGCCAATTCAAGCATTGCACACCGATCTTTAGTGCTTATATTTCCCGCTATTTTTTTATGTGGAGGCGTATTATTTGGGATAAACCATATTTCATCTAAATGAAGCTGTTTTCTAACTTGCTCAGCCATTGATAAGTGAGCTAAATGAACTGGGTTAAAAGTTCCTCCCATAATTCCAATTTGTTGAGCAGAACTCGTAACCGGTTCAAATTGTACTTGTGGCTTTTCTTTTACAACACATTGCATTATATCAACGCTCTTCTAATTCCTAAACCAATTCCTTCTGGTGTATAAGCTTTTACTACAACATTAGCAGGTGTGGTAATAAACCCAACTCCGCCAAATAAAATATCGCTTTTTTCTTTTGGTGAAAAAGTTTGGCCTTTTAATGGTCCGAGATTATCTTCTTTACTTGGTGGGAGTAATAAATCATCTTTATGTTTTTCATAAAATGCATCCGCATTTTCAGTCTTCGTTCTGTGTACATATAGATCCCGAGCAACATAAATTGTAAATCCAGCAGATGGACCATCTACATAGTCAAAACGTCCCAATCCAGCTAAAAAGATTGTCTGTCCCGGTAAAAGTTGGTAGGTAGCTGGCTTTAATGGTTTCTTTGGTTCAACAACTTCAAGCTCTTTTCCACTCAAATGACTAGCCAATTGATTGGCATTCAAAATTCCGGGTGTGTCAATTAAATAGTTTCCATTAGAAAGTGGAATTTTAATTTCATCTAATGTTGTTCCAGGGAATTTAGAGGTAGTAATGACATCCTTTAAATCACTGTTCATATTGATGATTGCGTTGATTAACGTAGATTTTCCAACATTGGTTGTTCCGACAAAATAGATATCTTTCTTTTCGCCTTTTTTAGCTAAAAATGCCATCAACTCATCTAAATTTTTCTTTTTAGCAGCTGAAACTAAAAATATTTTTTCTGGTTTTAAACCATTTCGATTAGCTTCTTGACGCATCCAATCTTTAATTTTGGACTCTTTAGAATTTTTTGGAAACAAATCTACTTTATTACCAACTAAAATATATTCATTACCACCAATAAAACGCTTAATTGAAGAAATCAATGAATTACTAAAATCAAATAAGTCAACCACATTAACGACTAATGCCTTTTTTTGACTAATTGAATTAAGTAAAGCCAAGAAATCATCGTTATTTTCTTCAACAGGCATAATTTCATTATAGTGTCTTAATCTAAAGCAGCGCTGACAATATACCTCATTATCATCACTCTCTAGTGCCTTTTTTAAGGCAGAAGATGGTAAGTAGCCCGATTTTTTAGGGTCTTGATCTTGTAATATACTTCCACAACCAATACAACGTAATTCTTCACTCATTCTAATTTCTCCTTAAAAACTACAGGTTTTCTTAAATTCAAAAAGAAAAAGATAAATTTCTCAAAGAAGCGGTTGATTCTTGTATTCCACTTATCCGTTTCAACTAATGGTTTTACTAAAACCGTAGCTACACCAGCTAAATTACCCGCCTGTATGTCAGTAATCAACTGGTCTCCTACCATTAAAACTTGATCTTTTTGTAGATTCAAAGCCTTTAATTCCTTATTAATACCGATTGGCAAAGGCTTGCGTGCTTTTGCAATAAAAGAAATATGGTATGGATTCAGAACTTTTCCAATTCGTTCCTCATTATTATTTGAAATAACAACTAAGCGAATTCCATCCTTGGCTAAGCACTCATTAAGCTGTTTCATTTCAACAGCTGTATCTGCTTTATTCCAAGCAAGTAACGTATTATCCAAATCGCTAAAAATAGCCTTAATTCCCATCTTCTTTAACTGTTTTGGATCTAAATGATAGATAGTATCTATTGTATAACGAGGTCTAAATAACATTAAAAAATCTCCACTTTTTTCTCATATATATAGTATCAGAAATCTTTAATCTTTAGAAACATTTGATGATTGAAAAATTAAATTTTACTTTTCTTTAGAATAAAAGATGGTAAAATGATAACAATTTATATTTCCACCGTATTACATAAAGGAGTTAAATTATGAAAAACTTTATTGATCTCCATCTACACTTAGATGTTTCTTTGCCATACCCTACTGTTAAAAAATTAATGAAAGCTCATAACTTTCCAAGTTTAACCGAAACACAACTCAAAGAAAAGCTCTCCGTTTCTAGATAATGTGCTAATTTACAAGAATATTTAACTAAATTCGATTTTCCTTTATTATTTTTGCAAACAAAGAAAGATTTATAAGTTGCCATTTTTGATCTTTTAAAAAGTCTACGCTCCCAAGGATTAGTTTACACAGAAATCCGATTTGCTCCACAGCTTCACACTCAAAAAAATCTTACTCAAGAAGGAGCAGTTAGAGCCTGTACTGCAGGATTGGAAAAATTTTATAAGTGGCAGGATGAGCAACAAGATAATTCCTACCCTTTACATGCTAATTTCATTCTTTGCCTCATGCGTTTACCAAATAGAGAACACGAAAATAGTTTAACAGTTAGACTAGCTGCTAAATATGATCAACATCATGTGGTCGGAATTGATTTGACAGGCCCGGAAGGTCCAATTCCTAATAGAGCTTTCAGCCCATTCTTTAAAGACGCAAAAGCACTGCATATTCCATTTGCCATTCATGCCGGAGAAGCAGCTGGTCCTGACTCAATGCAAGAAGCCCTAGATTTAGGTACTAAGAGAATTGGTCATGGAATTCGCTGTTTAGAAAGCAATAAAATGGTTAAATATTTAGTCGACCACAACATAACTGTTTCAAATACTAATTTACCTAAAGAATTTAAATTACTTGAATCAAAAACTAACCCTACAGAAGTAGAGGAACATCAATTACTATTAAATTCTATTAATGCTGCTTTTGCTTCTGATCAAGAAAAAAATCGTTTACTAGCTATATTCAATTAAATTTGAGAAAAAAATGCTCCGCATATGCGGAGCATTTTTAATATTCTTAGTTCAAAGCTTTCTTAGCAGCATCTGCTAAATCAGCAAAAGCTTTTTCATCGTTGTAAGCAATGTCAGCTAACATCTTACGGTTCATGTCAATACCAGCTACCTTTAAGCCGTGCATTAACTTAGAGTATGAAAGACCATTTTGTCTTGCAGCAGCGTTGATACGAGCAATCCATAATTTTCTGAATTCGCTCTTACGCTTCTTACGGTCACGGAAAGCATATTTACGAGAAACAAATACTTGAGTACTTGCTGCTTTAAATTGTAAGTGTTTTGAGCCACGGTAACCCTTGGCTAACTTCATGATCTTCTTACGACGAGCGCGTGTTACGGTTCCACCTTTAGTTCTTGGCATCTAAAATTCCTCCTCAAAAAGTCTTCTAATAATTAACGCATTTGGGAAAGCATCTGTTTGATGCGCTTTAAGTCACTTGCTGAAACCATAGCAGCTTTTCTCAAATGACGACGTTGTTTCTTAGTCTTACCGTGGAAACGGTGTCCAGTGTAAGCATGGTGACGCTTTAAACCACCATTAGCAGTTCTCTTGAAACGCTTTGCTGAAGCGCGGTGTGTTTTTTGCTTTGGCATATCTATTCCTCCAATTAACTACTTTTTCTTTTTGTCTTTCTCACTTAATGGAGCAAGCATTAAGAACATTGAACGGCCTTCCATCTTTGGCTTAGTAACTACATTAGATAAGTCACTAGCTTCGTCAGCCATCTTTTCTAAGACCTGTTTACCTAACTCCTTGTGAGTAATTGCCCGGCCTCTAAAGCGAATAGAAACTCTAACTTTAGCGCCCTTGGTCAAGAATTTACGAACATGCTTTAACTTAGTGTCAAAGTCATTTCCTTCGATTGTTGGACTTAAACGAATTTCTTTGACAGCCATAACCTTTTGATTCTTACGGTTTTCTTTGGCTTTCTTTTGTTGTTCAAAACGGAACTTACCGTAATCCATAATTCTAGCAACAGGTGGCTTAGCATTAGGAGAAAGCAAAACCAAATCAAGGTCAGCGTCAGCTGCTTTACGTAAAGCTTCATTCTTAGAAACGACACCAACTTGTTGGCCATCGACTCCAATTAAACGAACTTCACGAGCACGAATATCTTCGTTTAAGATCATATTTCTTGGTATGAGTATTCACCTCCACGTTAATTTCGAGGACAAGAAAAAAGCGGGCAAAGTTAACGCCCGCTTTTAATCAACAGATATTATCGATCAGCCTAGAGGTAATATTAACTTAGGCGAGAAGCGGGAGCTTCTTCTTGTTCTCAACTTCTAAATTATACCATCTAATTAATTTACGTCAAGAATT
>NHCFJ05603__coassemble_2742_pt1 | contig 3813 bp, 4 predicted proteins | sample NHCFJ05603__metabat2_low_PE_012 | metagenome-assembled genome bin NHCFJ05603
GCGCAAAAATATTATGATCAGCTAGCTGTTGCCAGTTAAGTTAAACGCCCCAAGCTTTACAGTATAAGTTGAGTGATCCGAGAGATTTTACTAAGGCAAAAAAGATATTTAAGCCTGAGGCAGAATTCGACTTAGATAAGTTAACTGAATGGCTTACGCAGGCAGGATATCGCAGAGAAAGCATTGTAGTCCGTCCTGGAGAATTTGCTCGTCGAGGAGATATTCTTGATATTTATCCTTTGGATCAAGAGAATCCGATTCGAATTGAATTATTTGGGGATGAAGTTGATACCGTAAAGGAGTTTGATTCAGCTACACAGCGTAGTTTAGAAGAAAAAGACAGTATTTCAATTGGCCCAGTTCTCTTTATCAGTTGGATAAGTACAGTCTGGAAGACCAACCCAAGAAATAGCATAAGCATTTCCATCCGGTGCGTTAAATGCTTGAGTGGCATAGACATCAAAGCCATCATCTAAATTGGCTGGATGGTCTTGAAGAGGAGTAAATTTTGCTTCACTTAAGTTAATATCTTTTCCGATCCAGTACATATTTGGATAAATATTTTTGTAGTCAGCAACTGACTTATCTAATCCTTGAGGACAGAAAATTAAAACAGGATAATTATTAACAAAAACTAGGTTAGGACATTCAATCATATAGCCCATTTCGTCTTTGCCTAAGTCTAAGTATCCATTTTCATGCCAATTTTTGAGATCAGTTGATTCATAGATATCAATGTGACCCTTCTTAGTCTTAGCATCTTGGGCCCCAAGTAAAACATAATATTTTCCATCATGTTCAAATAATTGTGGATCACGGAAGTGTTCACTAACATGGTCCGGAGGTAGGATTGCGGCATCCTTAGGTTTAGTAATATGATTATCTTTATCCATTTCCGCAATTACTTGATAAGGAATTCTAGTCCAGTCTTTATCGCGGTGATTCCCTGTATACATTAATAGAAGTTTTCCATCATGTTCCATTGCTGAACCTGAGTAGGCACCTGCATTATCTAAATCACTATCTGGATCAATTGCTGAACCAAGATAATGCCAATGCACTAAGTCCGGTGAAGCATAGTGAATCCAAGATTTAACTCCATGAACTGGTCCAAATGGATAAGACTGACAAAATAGATGGTATTCACCATTATAATAGGAAAATCCATTAGGATCATTGATTAATCCAGAAAGTGGGTGGATATGATAGTGCATTTGATAGGGAGACGTTGCAGCTTGAGCTTGAAGATTTAATAAAGTCTGTGCATCCCAATCTTTATATTTGCGATAACGTTGTTCTCTTGTCCATTCCATAACTTATTCACCTCATTGAATATGTAAACGCATTCTTATATAAGAATGTTAACTTAAAGCAGGTCTATATGTCAAACGAATAACAGTGTTAAACTAGTATTTTAAAAAATTAGAAATTAAAATGTTGCAAAATAATAACATTTTTTATGATAAGCGCTTGACATAATCTTGGAATGCGCTATCATAATAAATGTAAATATTTAAAACGCTTACACATTTTCGAGGAGGAGACAGACATGGATCACAAAAAAGTTGCTGAAACAGTTATTGAAGCTGTTGGTCGCGACAACTTAGTAGCCGCTGCTCACTGTGCTACCCGTCTACGTTTAGTCTTAAAAGACGATAGTAAAGTAAATATGAAAATACTTGATAGCGATCCAGATATCAAGGGTACTTTTAAAACTAACGGTCAGTTTCAAATTATTGTTGGACCTGGGGATGTTAATAACGTCTACGATGAATTAATTAAAATGACAGGTCTATCAGAGCTTTCAACTGATGATTTGAAGAAGGTTGCTCAAAAGGATCAAAAGTTCAATCCAGTAATGGCCTTTATTAAGCTTTTATCTGATATCTTTGTTCCTATTATTCCAGCATTAGTAGCCGGTGGTTTATTAATGGCCTTGAACAACTTCTTAACTTCTCCAGGTTTATTTGGAGCTAAGTCAGTTGTTCAAATGGTACCTAGCGTTAAAGGATTATCTGAAATTATCCAGGTAATGTCCGCTGCTCCATTTATTTTCATGCCTATCTTAGTTGGTATGTCTGCTGCTAAACGTTTTGGAGCTAACCAATTCTTGGGTGCAACTATTGGTATGATCATGACCACTCCAGCTTTAGGTGGAGCGGGTAAATATTGGGATATCTTTGGTTTACACGTTTCTCAAACTAATTACCAATACCAAGTTATTCCAGTCCTAGTAGCAGTTTGGCTTTTAGCTTTCTTAGAAAAGAGATTCCACAAGTGGCTACCATCTGCAGTTGACTTTACTTTCACACCGCTTCTTTCAATTATGATCACTGGTTTCTTAACTTTTACAATTATTGGACCAGTCTTTAAAGGTGTGTCAGATGCAATAACTACTGCGATTGTTTGGCTTTACAATACTACTGGTGCCTTTGGTATGGGTATCTTTGGTTTATCTTACTCAGCTATTGTTACTACTGGTCTTCACCAAAGTTTCCCAGCAGTTGAAACTCAACTTTTAGCTGAATATGCACGTGGTCGTGGATCCGGTGACTTTATCTTTGTTACCGCATGTATGGCTAACGTTGCGCAAGGTGCTGCTACATTTGCTATTTACTTCTTAACTAAGAATGAAAAGGTTAAGGGTTTAGCAAGTTCATCTGGTGTTTCTGCATTACTTGGTATTACCGAACCAGCATTGTTTGGTGTTAACTTGAAGTACAAGTTCCCATTCTTCTGTGCTTTAATTGGTGCAGGTGTTGGTGCTGCTTTTGCAGGCTTAATGCATGTTACTGCTGCTGCTCTTGGTTCAGCTGGATTCCTTGGATTCTTATCAATGGTTCCAAAGAGCATTCCAATGTGGGCACTTTCTGTAGCAATTAGTTTCATTGTTGCTTTTGCTTTGACCTTTATATATGGTAAACGTCACTTTAAGGAAGATGTGGCAGAAGAATCTGGTACTGTTGAATCTGCTGGTGATCAAGTAGCACAACAAGAAAAAGCTGAACAAATTATCAAAGAAGATAAAGAATTACATGATGAAGTAATTGCTGCTCCTGTTTCAGGTAAGGCAGAAAGCTTGAAAGATGTAAATGACCCAGTCTTCTCTACTGAAGCAATGGGTAAGGGTGCTGCAATGGTACCAAGTGAAGGTACTATCTACTCCCCAGTAACTGGTGAAATTACAGTTGCTTATGAAACTAAGCATGCTTATGGAATTAAATCAGACGAAGGTGCAGAAGTTCTAATTCATATTGGTATTGATACTGTTAACATGAAGGGTGAAGGATTTACTACTGATGTAAAACAAGGCCAACATGTTGAAAAAGGTGAAAAGCTTGGAACAGTTGATTTAGATGCTGTGAAGAAAGCAGGATACGATACAACTGTCATGACTGTAATTACTAACACTACTAGCTATGCAAATGTTCAACGTATTGATGGCGTAGAAAAGAAGCATGGTGACGACTTAATCGCAGTTACTAAGAGATAAATTTTATTAATAAAATGAAATAAGCTCATTTCCTACTTTGGGATGAGCTTATTTTTTGTTCTAAATTTAGGACTAGAATTATATAATTACATATCATTAACTTAGAAAAGAGATGAAATAATGCAAATTGGGAAAGAACTGAAAAAACTACGGTTAGAACTAGGACTAAGTCAAACAGAGATGGTAGGAGATATTTTAACAAAATCCTACTATTCAAAAATCGAACGAGGATTACATGAAATTAACGCAAAAGATTTGATTGAAATACTTGAACGAAATAGAGTTAAGGGTGGTGGAAGCCCTACTGAATAAACCTGATT
>NHCFJ05603__coassemble_83_pt1 | contig 3637 bp, 1 predicted proteins | sample NHCFJ05603__metabat2_low_PE_012 | metagenome-assembled genome bin NHCFJ05603
AAGAGGCTTTAGCTGAAATAAATAAAGATTTAGGTAAATTTGATGCTCAAATAAATAATCTTGATCAAGTTGCTACGAGAAATTATAATTTGCGTAAAAATACTGCTGCGGAGCAAGAAGAGTATTCTGCAAGGCTAGGAGAACTTAAGTCCCAGATTAATCAAAAACTTGGTATTTTAAGTGAAGAATATTCCTTAACTTTTGAAGCAGCTTTGCAATTATCTGAGGGACAAAATACAACAGATTTGCGTAAGAAATTAGAACGTGAAGTTCACCTACATAAAATGTCTTTAGAAGATATTGGTGAGGTTAACTTGAACTCTATTGAAGAGTATGAAGATGTTAAAACGCGTTATGATTTCTTAAATGGACAACAGAATGACTTGCTAAAGGCTAGAAAAGATATCGAAGAGTCAATGTCTAAACTAGATGATGAGGTAAAGAGTAGGTTTAGCGCAACCTTCCACCAGATAGAAAGAAGCTTTGCAAAGATTTTTCCAATTATGTTTGATGGTGGTCATGCTAGATTAGAGTTAACTGATCCAAAGAACTTACTTGAAACTGGAATTGAAATTATTGCGCAGCCACCGGGTAAGAAGTCCCAGAAGTTAACGCTTCTTTCTGGTGGAGAAAGGGCATTAACTGCAATTACTTTATTGTTTGCAATGCTTCAAGTTAACCCAGTACCATTCTGTATTCTAGACGAGGTAGAAGCAGCTTTAGATGAAACAAACGTTGATCGTTTTGCTCAGTTTTTGAATCATTATGATATGAAAACTCAATTTATTGTTATTACACACCGTCGTGGAACTATGCAGAAAGCAGATAATTTGTATGGAATCGTAATGCAAGAATCAGGTATTTCAAAAGTGTTATCTGTATCGTTAAATGAAATTAAGAAAGAAGTGAATTAGTAGTGGGATTATTTGATAAAATCAAGAAATCTCTTTTTGGTCATAAAGATGAAGAACAAGAAGAAAGTAAAAAAGAACTAACTGAAAATTCAAATGAAGAACTTCAAGAGCCTGAAGAAACCAATGAAGCTGAAGATATTCAAAAAAATGAAGAGGTTGTAGAGCCTAAGTCAGAATCTTCTGAAGATGAACATGAAGAAGAAAATGAAGGAGTTAAGGAGACTCCAGGCTGGAGTGATGCCGGAACTGCTTTTGAAGAAAAACAAGATGAAGCTGAAGAAACTGAAGAATTTCAAGAAGATCAAGAATCATCTAATTTAAAAAAAGAAGAGGAAAAGCCCGAAGAAACAGAATCTTCTGAAGAGGGCTCTGAAGAAGTAAATACAGAAGATGAACAGGAAATATATGACAAAGGGTTAGAAAAAACAAATCATTCTTTTGGGGCACGTCTAAATGCATTTTTTGCTAAATTTAGAACAGTTGATGAAAACTTTTTTGATGATCTTGAAGATTTATTAATTGAATCTGACGTCGGTTTTGAAACTGCTGAAGAATTAACTGATTCTTTAAGGGATGAAGCCAAACTCCAAAATGCAAAAAGCCATGATGCATTAAAGCAAGTCATAGTTGAAAAATTAGTCGATATTTATGATAAAGGCGGGGAAGGTGAAGATTCTAAATTAGCTGATGATCCTTCTGCAAAGCCTAATGTTTATCTTTTTGTTGGTGTTAATGGAGCTGGAAAAACAACAACAATTGGTAAATTAGCTAAGCGAATTAAAGACTCGGGCAAGTCTGTCATGATGGTAGCGGCCGATACTTTTAGAGCAGGTGCTGTAGAACAATTGGTAGAATGGGGTCGACGTGATGGGGTTGAAGTAATCACTGGTCCTGAAAAAGCTGATCCGGCTTCTGTAGTTTATGATGGTGTTAAAAAGGCTAAAGAGAGAGGAATTGATTTCTTATTAGTGGATACTGCTGGTCGTCTTCAAAATAAGGTCAATTTAATGAGCGAGCTTGATAAAATTAAGCGAACAATAAAAAAGATCCTACCCGATCAACCAAATGAAGTCCTTTTAGTCCTTGATGGCTCAACAGGTCAAAATGCCCTACTACAAGCAAAAGACTTTGATAAAACTACTAAACTTACAGGGCTAGTTTTAACTAAGCTTGATGGCTCATCTAAAGGTGGAGTAGTATTAGCAATTCGAAATGAAATGGATTTACCGGTTAAATTAGTTGGTCTTGGAGAAAAAGTTGATGATTTAGCAAACTTTGATGCAGAAAAATTTGCAATTGGTCTCTTCCAAGGATTAATCTAATAATAAGCAAAGCTACAATTAATATATAAGGAGTAAACAATGAAGCATTTAAGTGCATGTACAACTATTTTAGTTGGAAAAAAAGCATCAATTGATGGATCAGTAATGATTTCACGTAATGACGATACTGCAGGTGCAATTACGCCACAAAAGTTTATTATTGAGCCAGCTGTTCATGGTGAAAAAGGACGTAAAATTAAATCTTGGCTTAATAAGTTTGAAATGGATCTTCCTGAAGATGCTCAAAGAGTTCCAGCAGTTCCAAACGTTGACTATAAAAAGTTAGGTTATTATGACGAAAGTGGTATCAACCAAAAGAATGTTGCTATGTCATGTACTGAATCAACTTATGGTAACGAAAGAACATTAGCATTTGATCCATTGGTTAAAGATGGTTTAGATGAAGATTGTATGCAGACTGTAGTTTTGCCATATATTGATTCTGCAAGAGATGGTGTAAAACGTCTTGGTTCCTTAATTAAAAAATATGGTTCACCTGCTGGAAACTCAGTTTTGTTTGGTGACAAAGACGAAGTATGGTACATGGAAATTGTTACAGGACACCACTGGGTTGCTCAACGCATTCCAGATGACTGTTATGCAGCAACTGGTAACCGTGTTGCTATTCAACAAGTTAACTTTGATGATCCAGATAACTTTATGTGGAGTGAAGGAATTCAAGAATTCGTTGAAGAACATCACTTAAATCCTGATCATGCAGGTTGGAATTTCCGTCACATTTTTGGAACTTATACTGAACAAGATCGTCACTACAACACTAGTCGTCAATGGTATATCCAAAAACTTTTCAACCCAGAAATTGAGCAAGATCCTGAAGATCCAGATATTCCTTTCATTAGAAAAGCTTCTAAGAAATTGACTAAGGAAGATATTGAATTTGCACTTGGTTCTCATTATCAAGATACTCCATTTGATCCGTTTGGTCATGGAACTGAGGAAGAGAAGCATCGTTATCGTCCAATTGGTTTAAATAGAACTCAGAACTCACATATTTTGCAAATTAGAAGCGATGTTCCTGAAGAAATGGCTGGTATTATGTGGTTATGTATTGGTGGACCAACATTTACCCCATATATCCCATTCTTTGCTAATATGAATGAAACTGATCCATCATTTAACAATACGTCAATGACCTATAATAAAGATGATGCATGGTGGTACTATAAATCTCTTGCTGCTTTAGTTGAAAGTCATTATCCTCAATTTGTGCAACTTGACACTAAATATCTTGAAGAATTGAATAGATACTACCGCGGTAGAGTTGAAGAAATTATTGAAAATGCTAAAGATTTAAGTGGTGAAGAATTAACCGACTACTTAACTCGTGAAAATCAAAAGACTGTTGCTCATACTAAGAAAGATAGTGAAGAATTAATGGGT